>Ga0129336_10000127_pt1 | contig 38054 bp, 32 predicted proteins | sample CPB6_02_DNA_FD_96878 | JGI IMG/M metagenome (GOLD analysis project Ga0129336, IMG submission 96878) | Freshwater to marine salinity gradient microbial communities from Chesapeake Bay, USA - CPBay_Sum_0.6_0.2_DNA | ecosystem: Environmental > Aquatic > Marine > Coastal | place: USA: Chesapeake...
GAAATGTAAATATTCCAATATTTTATTTGCCTTATCTTTCCCGATCTTATCAATTTTACATAGTAATTCAACTTTGTTATCAGTGTTTTGAATAGCATTAATAAAACTTTTCATATTAGGATAGATATTATATATATATTTTGCAATTGTTGTTGAAATTGTTGGTATCTGAGATAGTTGCATCATATAACATATATTTGGAGTAATGTTACTTATTTTCTTCATTTTTATACAATCGACGTATGATCGTTGTTCATTACATTTTTTCTGCAGTTCTTCAAAAAACTTTTCAGGCTTATCTATAATCTTTGTACATAATGTTAACAAAAATGTTGATGTTTCTTCTACATTTCTAGTGAAAACTAATTTAATATTGTCGCGATACAATGTGTACATGTAGATACTAGATAGTAATGTTCGATTTCTCTCATTTTTAGAACTTGTTATATCATCACCTTCTATGACATATGTGATATTTTCACACGTAGATAGTAATCTATTTTTTTGCTCTTTATATCGCCCGTCCTTAATAGATGAAATCAAATCCGATACTGTTTTCCTTTCAAATACCCATGTTTTATCATTGATATGTATCATCGCATCTCCTATATCTAATTGTTGAGTAACAATTGAAATTTTATTTGTGTATACATCTAGTTCTCTTGACTTAATACAAGATATTAGACTATTTTCTCGAGCATCTAATACTAAATCTAACATGATACATAATATATATTTGATAACGTTAAGTATATTTTTGAAGTAGCAAAAAAAGTACATTTCACATATTTTTGAAAACTTTTCTAAAATTATAAACTTTTTCTGAAATTTCATCAGATATGTACTTTTTTATTTACATCCTTGAAGATTTATAATGACACGCAGACTTTCATAGGTTACTGTAACTAAAATAGATAAATACAGTCGTGACGAAACATTTTTCTATTTGGTTGGTGTAATTATATAGAATAAATTTACAATGGTATAAACATATATTATTATTGTTTATAATAAAAAGTTATTTATGAAAGCATTATGCATAATATTATTTATTGAAATTGTTAATGCCTTTGCATCAATTACAACAAAATATTTTAATTCAAAACCACTGTGTTTGCGTTTATCACATTGTATAAACGAAGCCGACCCACAAAATAATAAAGATTTACTAGTAGTTGGAGCAAGCATTACAGGTATTGGTGGAAGAATTATCAAATCACATCGTTTGAATTTTCCAAATGCTACTATTGTAGGTGAAACATTAACATCTTCAAATCATGAGTATTTGAGGAAATTAAATTGCATTCCGCGACTATGCAATGAATCACATATTGAAATGTTCAATAATGTTATTATTTCTGTTCCCGCATATAAAAATACAAGTCAAGAATATAATAACTATTATAAATCAATTGTTAAAAATGCAATATCAAGATGGAATAAAAATGGTAAATTAGTTTTTGCAAGTTCTGGAGGAGTATATAAAGAAAATAAAGGAAATTATGTAACAGAAGATAGTGAAATAAACACAGAACACATATTATATGATTGCGAGCAGCTTATAAAAAATGCCGGCGGTACATCACTTCGTTTCGCAGCATTATATGGATTTAATAAAGGAGATTTTTGGAATTATTTGAAGTATGACAAAATAAATGTGAACCCGAATATGATCATTGAAATGTGTAATTATGATGATGCTGCATCAGCTTTTATGACAATATTAAATACGAATCAAACGTTGGTGGCCAAGAAAGTATTTAATGTATGTGACGGTAGAAGTAAAACTATAAAAGAAATTTTATTAAATTGTATTAAAGTATATGAGTATAGTGGTGCAAATGTGCCAGATATGACAGGCAACAATACAAATCTAGGAAAGAAATACAATATTACAAATATTCAAAAACTTGGTTGGACACCTCGTTGGAAATCTTTTGAGTCGTGGTGTAGAACATATTCTTATATACAAAATCCAGCATCAAACGCTATAGTCTTTTATAATGAAAGAAAAATAAAAGATACAGTGGAAAAGAAATATAGCATTCAAAATATAGATGATGTAAGACACGAAACATTATTGATTTGTATTCAATTTTTTGCATTTGTTTTTGTAGAACTTTACCTATTTCTTTTACCTACACACAAGTAATAGTAGTATCATCATCAGTATCAACATAATTTAAGGATATATCAATATATAAATACCATAATCAAGTATGATAAATTATGACTTGCTGATTTTTTTGACAAGTATTTTAATACCATCGTGTAATAAATTATTATGTAATACTACAAGCGATGTTTATTGTAAGAAAATGATATCAGTAACAATGTCACAATATACAAATTGGAATTTGGTATTAATAGCTATTAATACCTTTTATAAGAATAGTCATTATGAATTTTTCATAACAATTAATTCAATTACCATATGTATTGTATACCATATTTTTAGATTTACAGAAAAAGAAAACATTCGTTTAATACCGAATATTCCTAAAAATTCATCATTTTTGTTTATAGATTTTATAAGTTTTTTTGTTCACGTTCTTCCGCCATTTGTCTACATACACCATATAACAAATATGCCAAACAGTATGCGTAAAAACATTATGGATATTCATAATATTGGATATGATGTAGCATTGTTTCAAATGGGTTGGGCATTACAATCTTTTGAAAGTTTTAATCCAGGAAGTGTATACTATTATACTACCAACATATACAAGTACTGGTGTTTTTCTTTGCTATGTCATATATGTGGTGGATACATACTTCAAACATTGTGTTAATTTTGTTTTATAATTTATTCTATTAAATTAGAATATTGATGGATTTAGAAGTTCAACCTGAAAAATGGATTCTTCCAAATAGAATAGGTTTTGGTAGTTATGTGTATAATACGTTTCATCCATCTAAATATCCTTTAAATGTTGTGAAAAAAAGCGGTTGTGAATGTAATGAATCAACGTGTGATATTCCATCTGATGTTATTTCTTTATTTCCACATCAAAGAATTGTAAAAGATTTCATACAAATTAATAGCCCGTATAAAGGTCTGTTACTGTATCACGAACTCGGTTCGGGAAAATCTGCTGCTTCGATCGCAGCATCCGAGGGATACATTGGTAAAAAAAAGGTATTTATCATGACCCCTGCGTCATTAGTGCAAAACTATGTCAACGAACTCTTGAAAATGTCAAAAATCGGTTTAAATATGAAGAAATCATGGACTTTGTTAAAGGTAAAGAGAACTTCAACAAATGCACAAAAAATATTACTAGATAAATACAGTATTTCTTCAAAATTTGTCAAATCAAATGGATTAGTGTGGATACCATTATATGAAAATGATATACCAGATGCAGAAATTATCAAAGATAATATAAGATATTCAAAATTGGATACGGATGAAAAGACGAAAATAGATGATACAATGGTCGAAATAATTAATAACAGATATACATTTATCAGTTATAACGGTCTTACACAAAGTTTAGTAAACAAATTGTCAAAAGAAGGCTTTGATAATTCATTTATTGTAATTGATGAAGTTCATAATTTTATAAGTAGAGTAGTTAATGGATCTAAATTGGCAAGAAATTTATATAACAAAATGATATCGGCTTCTAACAACAAAATCGTGTTACTATCTGGTACACCAATTATAAATAATCCATATGAAATTTCTACACTTATCAATTTGATACGAGGGTATATGAATGTATATAAACTAAATTTACTTAAAAAATCAGAAAACCCAACAGATGATGCCATGATCAATAGGTTGATACAAGATGATTTATTCAAATACGTTGATAACATTTCTTTTATCAATAATAAAAAATATATATCAGTAACTTTATTGACAGAGGGTTTTGTTCGAAATAATAATGATGATATTGATATTATTAAAAAAGAATGGAAAATGAGTGACAAAAAAATTATAGAAGATGTGATATCGTCATTAAATAACATTCCAAATATTGGTATTTCGAAATTATATAAAACAGAAAACAAAGTAGCACTACCTAGCAAAAAAGAAGAATTTAATGATATGTTTATTAATCTTTTAGATGAAGAAAATCCAACAGTGAAAAATATGGATATTTTTAGAAGAAGAATATTAGGAACACTAAGTTATTTCAAAACGTCTGGAACAGAATACTTTCCAAAAGTGTTTCCGACAAATATAAAATATCTTGATATGACCGACGAACAACTATCAAAATATGCTGAAGTCCGCGATGAAGAAAGAATGATAGATGATGCGAATAAAAGAAATAATAGAAAAGGAAACGGAGCAAAACGTGATATGATGGCTGAAAAAACATCAGTATATCGTGCATTTAGTAGAATGGTTTGTAATTTTTCATTCCCCAAAGAAATTAAACGCAGTTATCCAAATAACATTAGAAAATTGCTTAGAGCAGAATTAAACATAAATAATGATGATGAAGATGATGAAGATACCAATGACAAGGATGATGATATTAAAAGGAAAGAAGAATTGAAAAAAATAAAGGAAACATATGATAAAGAGTTGACTGTTGCTTTGAAAGATTTAGAAGATAAAGACTATCTATCTTTAGAAAATTTGAGACAAAAATACAGTCCTAAATATGCTGAAATGTTTGATGATATAGAAACGTCACCAGGAACAGTTTTGGTATATTCACAATTTAGAAATGTAGAAGGTCTTGGAATATTTTCAAAAGTTTTAGAAAAGCAAGGCTACAAAGAAATTACTGTAAGAAAAACTACAAATGGATATGAATTTGAAGATATGACAGTTTTTGATAAAATATACGATAACAAGCGATTTGTAATTTTCAATAGTGATAGAACAAAAACAAATATATTAATGAATCTTTTTAATGGATCATATAATTTACTACCAGACAGTATTAAACAACAGTTAAAAGATCAACAAGATCAATTATATGGAAAACTTGTCAAAGTAATGATGATTACTCAATCAGGCGCAGAAGGTATATCATTAAAGAATGTAAGAAGAGTGTTAATTATGGAATATTATTGGAATGCAGTAAGAATCAATCAAGTAATTGGAAGAGCAGTAAGAACTTGTTCGCACGAAATGCTTCCTGTAGAACATAGAAATGTCGAAATATTTGCTTATATAATGAAATTAACAAAAAAACAACTCGAAAAAGATTTTACGATTAGACGTCTTGATAATGGTATGACTACTGATCAACATATTTTAGATATTGCCACTAAAAAAGAAAATATTATTAATGCTTTTTTAACTATGTTAAAATCTACCTCATTTGATTGTATAATAAATTCTTTACAAAATGAACCACTTAAAAATGGCTATAGATGTTATAATTGGCCAATTAATGTAAATACAAAAGAACTAAGTTATACAAATGATATTGATATGGATAATATGATATTAAAATATAAAAAAAGACAAGTTGAAAAACGTAATCGTGGGAAAGTTGTGTCAAGAAACGGAATTAAATATGTATTATTAGACGGTAAATTATATGATTACTTTAGCTATAAAAACTCGGGTATATTATTGAAGATATAAACATATTCTATATATAAATCATTATTAATGAGTTTATTCACTGACCACGATAGATATCATATACACAAAATATTGGGATTTGGTTGTTTATCACACTATGCTTATAGAATTTATAATAAATTGATTTATGGAACAATGTTTTGTGATCAAACATCACTGGTTACGTACATTTCTCCCGCTGTTCATCTATCTTTATCTTTATCATCTTTTATATTTCACGTTCCTAAAAATAGATTTAATTCAAAAGCTATCATTTGGAAAGAACTCCAATTACATAACATAATTTTTACATCGCGATCCGTCTGCATGATGTATCATATACTGTTATGTCCAGATTCTAATACAAATATGTATTATTATACTAGATTAGGTATTGTAGTATTACATCATATAGCTGCAGATATAGTTACTAATTATTATCAAGTAGATGATAAAACAACAACAAGAGACATTCCATATGATACAAACAATAAAGCATTGCAATATGTTAATAAAAAATACTATGCTGTATCTCAAATGTTGGCATTATATGGCTCTCTTATAACAAATAACTATGAAAATGGATATTTGATTATGTTTCCTATACAACTGTCAACATTTCTTATGACACTTGTGCGGAAAAATATTATTAGTAATAACATGTGGCATTACTTATATGGTCTTTCATTATCTATACCATACTTTACAAGTTACAAAAATTTGAATAATAGTACAAGTGTATTTTTGATACCTTTATTTATATTATCAAGATTAGTTTTTAAATTTGACAAATATATGAACATGATAAACTTAACCATGATGTATACAAGCATGATATAAGGCAAAATGTAGTGTATATGCTATATACTATGAATATTGGCATTTCTGTACTTATCCCATTGTATAATGGCATAGAATTTTTAGAAGAATCATTGCAATCTGTTTTGTTGCAAACACATAAAAAATGGGAAATCATTATTGGAATAAATGGTCATAAAAAAGATTCAGATGTTGAAAGACACGCAAACAATATAGTAAATAAATATAATGGCGATAATATATATGATATTCGTGTAATTTATTATGAAACAAAAGGGAAACCCTTTACTTTGAATAGTATGGTAAATGATATTAAGTATGATTATATTGCATTACTTGATGTTGACGATATCTGGTTTCCACAAAAACTAGAGAAACAATTACCTTTATTATATACATATGATGTAGTTGGAACACAATGTCGGTATTTTGGAAATATGACAGGAATACCATCTATACCAGTTGGTGATATTACTATGCATAATTTCTTTAATTCCAACCCTGTCATAAATTCCAGTATCATTATTCACAAAGACAATGCAAAATGGAATGATGAGTTTTTAGAAGATTATGATATGTGGTTTAGGCTTAAATACGAGGGTAAAACATTTTACAATTTATCAGAAATTCTTTGTAAACACAGAATACATCAACAAAGCCATTTTAATTCTGTCGGTGGAAACTTTTTAGGAAAACTGAAAACTAAATGGCAAAATATATATAATGATAGATAAATCATTTTTTCAAGATGAATTTTTAACTAATTCTTTTATGACATTTATGACTTGATTATATTTTTCATTATCAGATTTATTATATATAATAACTAACTTATTCTTTATTCTATCAAACATGTCTTCATCTGTAATCTCTTCTGTTATTTTTATTTCGTTCTTATCACAATATAATAAAAGAACCTTACTATTATCTTGGATAAGTTTTGAAGATAGCAAACTTATATCCTTTTCCTTCCAACAATTGTTTTCTAATACTTTACATTTATTCTCTTTTGTATAAACAATGTTATTATTTTCTGGGAAATTTTTATCAAAATGTTTCTTTTCAATATACATAGGAAGTGTATTCATGCCATCTAATAACATTTTAACAATTTCTTCATGTGAGATATGATCTAGTCTTTCGTTTCCAAAGTTGTTTATAATTAAGTTATTGTTTTGAGTTTGAATATTATTTTGAGTATAAATGTTATTATTTATAACTTGGTTCATGCTGATATTTTGAGGATTAGGATCTCTTGCATGTATTATACTTCTTGCCTTACAATTATTTGCTTTGATATGTCTTGCTTTATTGTGTCTGTTTGAAAATGATATCATACACTTTGGACAGGTTAATTCATCAATGCCTTTACATTTTATTTCATGCAACTCCAAATATTTTTTGGTTTTGTAAAGTTTGTTACATTTTTTACAAAAAAATCCAGAGATAACATTTTCTTTTTTTGGGATAACATTTTCTTCATTTGGGATAACATTTTCTTTTTTTGGGATAACATTTTCTTCATTTGGGATAACATTTTCTTCGTTTTTTACTATTTTACTATTTTCATATTTTTTGCAATGTTTGATATTGACATGCTTTTGTAAATTATATTTTCTGTCTGAAAAGTAGTTACAAAAACTACAATTAAAAATAGTCATTACTATTTTTTACTATTTATATTGATTTATAGTAAGATAATAAAACTTTATATACTACTGGTTCGCACCATATTTTACTATTTTTACCCCCCTCTCTCTCCCCCCCCCCCTAAATTTTTTTATAAAAAAATACAAAAGTTTTTGATTTTCAATATTTAGAATTTTTGACTATTTCTTTTATGACATTTATGACTTGATTATATTTTTCATTATCTGTCTTATTATAAATAATAACAAGTTTGTTCTTTATTCGATCGAACATGTCTTCATCTGTAATCTCTTCTGTTATTTTTATTTCGTTCTTATCACAATATAATAAAATTATTTTGCTATTATCTTGGATGAGTTTTGAAGATAGCAAACTTATATCTTTTTCCTTCCAACAATTGTTTTCTAACACTTTACATTTATTCTCTTTTGTATAGACAATGTTATTATTTTCTGGAAAACTTTTATCAAAATGTTTCTTTTCAATATACAACGGAAGTGTGTTCATACCGGCCATTAACATTTTCAAAATTTCATCATGTGAAATATAATCTAGTCTTTCATTTCCAAAGTTGTTTATGATTAAGTTATTGTTTTGAGTTTGAATATTCGTTTGAAAATGTATGTTATTCGCATTATGTATGTTTGGCTCTCTAGCATAAATGATACTTCTTGCCTTACAATTGTTATTTTTTATATGCCTTGATTTATGATGTCTATTTGAAAATGATATCATGCATTTTGGACAAGTTAATTCATCAACACCTTTACATTTTTCTTCATGAGTTCTTAAATATCGTCTTGAATTATATTTTTTATTACATTTTACACAAAAATATTTAGGGGTAACATTTTCACCGTCAGGGGTAACATTTTCACCGCTAGGGGTAACATTTTCACCATCAGGGGTAACATTTTCACCACCAGAGGTAACATTTTCACCTGTTTTTTCAACATGAGTTTTTCCACATTTTATATTAAGATGTTTAGCATTCGCGTGTTTATTAAGATTATATTTTCTATCTGAAAAGTAATTGCAAAAACTACAATTGAAAATAGCCATTGCTACTTTTGCTACTTTATATTGATTTATAGTACGATAATAAAACTATATATGCTACTGGTTCGCACCATAATTTACTATTTTTTACCCCCTCTCCCCCCCCCTAAATTTTTTTATGAAAAAAATACAAAAGTTTTTGATTTTCATTAAACTGTATTATTTATTGATAAAGTTTCAAGAATATATATTTTCTTGTGATTTTGATATATTTTTCCTCATATTTTCAAATTTTGATAAAAAGTGATATACATAGTCATTTTTTATTTGAGCCTTTATCATGGCATATCGATTTGAAGATATACCCATTGACATTATTATCAATCACATTGGTAATAATATCAGTTTTACAGATGTAGCAAATTTGACTCTTGTTTCGAAGAATCTTCGAACAAACATAAAGTCTAATAGTTGTCATTTGATCACAAATATTATAAGTAATAATTATGCATTTGATTACTATAAAAAAGAATTAGAAATCGATATCATTAGTGATATTAAAAAAAGTGCTTTGAGTTTTCTTCAGTTCGAAGAGACCTTCGATGCGATTCGTAACAATGACGTTTCATCCATCTCATTTGAATTTGACAAAAATATTGTTGATACAAGTACTGCAAGCATTAATGCTACATTCAAGATATTCCAAATGTTCGTTCTTGAAACAGAATCGCTCGACAAAGAATTATCATTTGCGTTTATAGATGCTTTCACAAAATCTATCCATAAATACTTTAGAGCATTATTCCAAGCAAGAAATAAAATTTCTCAATACGACGAATCGTCTTGTATTCACAATATTCTCAATAAAAGCGAAAAAAATGGTTGGCACAAAGTAAACATCAACGTTTATTACTTGTATGAAAACTATACTCTATTAAAAGTATCAAAGAGATCACATATGTTCAAGAGTTATATTCAAAATGATACAAATATAGTGATTAGCAATTATATCAAGAATAACACTATTACAATGGTATATCTTATAGCACTTATGAGTTCTGGAAAAGTGCAAGAAAAACTATATTGCTTTCACGAAATCATGAAATTGTTGAATTTCATATATGCTCATAAAGCAGAAAAAAAATGTTTCTTGGAAGAATATCAAAAGTTAACAACAACGTGTTTGAGGAAAATTCATGAATTTAGAATGTACATTATTGAGAATTCGCGAACACTTCCACTATATTTCAGACAATATGTTTTTGTGGAATACGATCGCTTTATCGAACTAGTTAATACACAATAATACTTAAGTATTAAAAATAAGAAGAAGAACCTTTTATAAAATCAAAAAAATATTTTTTTTCATTATATAAATAAATACATATATTTACATATAAATTTTTGATAAATAAAAAATGTTTTGTATATATCGCAAGTTATTTGGACAAGGTATTACATGCAAATGTAAAGCAATACAAAATCACAAGTTTTGTAAAAAACACATAGATAGCGATTATCATATTTTTCACTTAATGAATGAATGCATTGATGAACCTAAAATAATAAAAGAGCGACAAATATATAAAATGTTTTGGTACATAAATAATAATGATATTTTTGACAAAGAAGACAAAGAAGACAAAGAAGACAAAGAAGACAAAAAACAAACAGATATAGAAAAAAATTTAATACATAATAATCATAAATTTATCATATTTTCAACGATTGTGGATTATCTTTTTTCAAAATCAAAACTAATTGATATTATTCATGAAAGTATTTATATAAATAAGTCAAAAAATATTTGCGAATCAAAAAAAGTTATTATAAAAAATCTTTTCAAATTGTTTAGTAATACATTACGTATTGGTAGTGACGAAAGCAAAATAATTAAAATAATTAAAATACAAAAAATAATGAGAGGAGCATTGTATCGCAAATTAATAAAATTGAATAAAACAAAACCCGAGAATGATACTGATCCATTTACTTTTGATGATGTAAATGATATTCCAAGTATATTGAAATTTAGTTATAAAGATGGAAATAATCACATATACTGTTATAATATTTTACAATTTAGACATTTCTTAAAGACAAATGGTTTATGGAACCCATATACAAGAGAAGCGCTACCCAAAAATGTGCTAAATAAAGTTGAATTATTGATAAAATATCATAATTTACAAACAAATGATAGAGAAAGAAATGAATGGATAACAGAATTACAAGCATATACAGAGTTATCACAGGCAATAGAGAAAGCTGGATTTTACAACAATGTTTCATGGTTTGAACAAATGTCATATCCAGTGTGTAAAAATATAATCAAAACATATAGATTGTTGTGTAGTAATATACAAAATTCTACGTATTTTTTCCCATCTTCTTTTGAATTACGAGAATCGTGTTATGTTTTTGATTTTTGTAAAGAAGTAATAAAAATGTTTGAAAATGCAGATGATCATTATCTAATATGTTGTAACTTTATCAAAGCACTTGCTCTCAATATTGATGATTTTTATTATAATATACCGTCGTGGCTATCCAATATAGAAAGTGATTTTAATTTGGGAAACGATTATCAACAACTTCACAATTATACATACTTATATATTTTTGAACTACTAAATAACTTCAACAACTAAAAAATATATTATGATATTAAGAAAAAGATAGAATATTTATATGACTGAATATCAACAAAAAAAGAAAGGTGTTGAATTAGGACATTTTGAATATAGGTACAAAATAAGAACTGCGATGATTGCTGGAATATTATTTGTATTGTTATCTCATCGTACTGCTTACAAAATATTAGATATATTAATTGGTGTATTTACAAATAAACTAAATATATTAGCGGATGATGATTGCAACCCTCACATTATAGGAAATATAATAATGTCCTTAATAGTAACCATTATTGTGTTTATGGTATAAATAAAAAATATGTTTTTGGTTATTTTTATTTAAATATTAAATTTATAGATTTATTCATTTTTTACATTTAAGTAGACTTCTTTTTGACAACTTTCTTTGTGGCTTTTACAACAACTGGCTCTGGTTCAGGCTCGGGCTCTTCTTCTTCTTCCTCCTCTTCTTCTTCATCTTCTTCCTCTTCATCTTCCACAACTGTATTATCTGTTACAGTTAGGTTTTTCATAACATCAGAGTCCACAATGTCTTCCTCTTCTTCTTCGTCGTCATTATCTACTTCAGCATCAGAGTCTTGAACGAAACTAAATTTACTAGATTGTTGTAGTTGAAATTTAGCAGAAACAACTTTCCAAGAACAGCCATATTTTCCTCCAGCAAACCAAATACCCGTTAGTTGAATAATAAGTTGTGCTTTTGCACCCTTAAGATTGTTAATAATAGAATTGAAATCTAGCTCATTATTTTCCATATCAAACGAATCAAACATGAATGTATTTGATTTATTATCATAAGGAAGCTTAGCCTTGAAAGTAGGTGGGTATTTTCCTACGGGTTTTCCAGTATTGGGATCTTTATCAATCTTTACAATTGGAGTAAAGAGTTTTGACACAAATGACTTATTTCCATCAAAATCATCTTTAAACCACGCAAGACGATTTGTGAATGCATCATCAATAACTTTATTTTCAATTTCTTTCATCTTATCATGAAATGACTTTACCTTTGGATTCTCATCAATTCCTCTAAATGAAACAGTGAGATCATATTTTTTTTCTTTTTCAGGAACAGCAGCTCCTGTTTTGAGAGCCTCTTTAACTTCATATGGTTCTCCAATACCATAAGGAACAGATAGAACAGGTGTTTGAATTGTGAGTTTTTCTACACCATAGTTTACATAAACTGTTTTGGCGCCAGAAGAAAGACTACGAAGTTCAGAATAACGAAGCTTGCTAACATCTACGTTCTTGGGAAGTTGGGTCATTTTGTTATATATATGATATTATTCTTATATCAACAAGATGTCATTTTTTTTAAATACAGGTTCAAAAAAAATAAAATAAATATTTTTTTGGTATCTGTGGGATAGGATTTACATAAAAGCAAAAAAATAAATTATTTATTTTTACATAAGTAATACCTTATTTACCAATCATTGTAATCATCGTAATCTTCTTCATAATCTTCGTAATCATCATAATATGTATCAAAATCATCTTCATACTCTGTCAAATCTTCTTCTGTATAACTGCTGTTTGTATCTGAATCATTATACATTTCATCAATTTCAATATTTTCATTTTTTTGTTGTTTTTCTTTGATTGCTTCCAAATAACGATTATAACGATTTGATAGATCATCATAATGAAACGCAACATCATCATTATATTCGACAATTTCATCATGTTCTTTTTGATTATTTAACAAATCTTGAAAAGATGAAGGGGGGTTGAAATTTCCAGGAAAAGTGTCCTTGATATTTTGTTCGTAAAAATCTAAATACGGTTGTTTAATATGATTTTCATCTTTCAAATAATTATCTACAAACCAGTGTTTCCTAATATTGTAGATATTAGCTCTATTTTTACTATTGCACATCGTATATGCAGTGATGCCGTCAAGCATATGGATTGAACCATCATCATTATCATGTCTAGTCAATGTATTATCGTTGAGAATATTGTTTGTGAAATCACTGAAATCTTGAATATTCGCCATTGTTCTTTTAATATATTGATATTATGTTTAAATATATATCTTAGATAGGGTTTCGATGGTTTTATTTATAATGATTTCAATTTTTTCAATTTCTACCTGTGGAGAATGTTTGTATTCAATATACACATAATTACCATATTCATCATTTTTTATGATAATATTGATACGATTTGTTAATTTTATTTCACATACATTACATTTATTTTTATAATCAATATTACTTACACATGGAAATACGTGGGTAGGAAGTTTAGAATGTTTATATGAAATACCAAATATATCACAATGTTGTTTGTTCCAAATACAAGTATTTTGTTTATATTTTGATGAAACAATCTGATTGTCATTTGAACCGTCGTATGTGTAAATTAAATCCGCCTTATAATAAGTAATATACTCGTTCGATCTATTAGTAAAATTTTGAAATTCATTTTTGATTCTTTTTATAAATTCTTCACTCACATTAATATTAACTACATTTTTGTTTTGAATTAACGGCGTTACATATAGTTCGATGAGATTTGTATCATCAGTTATCAAAGAATGTAAATATACCATTGTATAGTTGTTACATATATTTGTAATATATTCATTTTTTTGTTTATTATAATATATAAAAAAATGATATGTTATGCATGTAATAACAATTACACTTTGTGGTATTAACAGTATTATGTCTTCTCAAAACCAACATAGTATTAGAGAAAAATATATAAGTATGTTAGTATCAAATATTTCATTATCAAAAGAAGAAGCCAATGATTTAGAAATCGGCATTTTTAACTATACTATTGATTATTGTAATGAAAATAATATTCAATTGTCATGGTCTAATACGATGTTTGTAGACACATATCTCAATAATGCTAGATCAATATACACAAATCTCAAACAAGACTCTTATATTGGAAATAAAAATCTCATAACTAGATTGAAAAATAAAGAGTTCTTACCACATGATATTGCATTCATGACATTTCAAGAAATTTTCCCAGAAAAATGGGAAGATATTATCAATAAGCAGAAACTTAAACTTAAAGATGCATATGAAGTTAAAAATGTTTCTATGACTGATGCTATTAAATGCAGAAAGTGTAAAAATAACAAAATTTCATATTATGAACTACAAATTCGTTCTGGTGATGAGAATATGACACAATTCTTTACATGCCTTGTATGTGGAAATAAGTGGAAAAGTTAATATTACAAATATATATATTTTTACCATTTTTGTTAAAAAATATTAAAAAATGATTAACGCTTTGTTATTAATTTAACATACACAATATGTATCACACTGCTATCAGTAAATCCCAGATGTTTGATTTCATCGAAAATTCTATTTCTTCTGCTATTATGGTTAGCAGTGATACTTCTACCGAGGATATTCTCAAGATTCTAGAGGAGCAAGAGAAGATTCTAGAAGAGCAAAAGAAGAATGATTCTAAAATGAAAAAAATATAAAAAGATGTCTCAAAATATGAAAAAAATGATTTTGTATTACTATTTTTTTCATAATGTTGAATGTGCAACAACAAAAAGCATTTGATTTAGTTAAAAATGGATTTTCTGTATTCATAACTGGTTCTCCCGGAACTGGAAAATCATTTCTGGTCAAAGAATTAGTCAAATATTTAATTAGTTCAAACAAAAAATATGCAATTACATCTTCAACGGGATGCTCTGCCACTCTCATAAGTGGTCAAACAATACATTCCTTTATTGGACTTGGAGTATATGACACAAGTATTGATAAAACAATTGCAAATATAAAAAAATATAAAACAAAATATAACAAAATAAAAGAAATAAATGTATTGATAATTGATGAGATTAGTATGATTGATGACAAAACACTCAACAATATTTCAGATATTCTCAAAAATATTAAGGATAATAAAAAAGAATTTGGAGGAATACAAATTATTTTTATTGGAGATTTTTGTCAACTATCACCAGTATCTGGCGATTTTTGTTTCAAATCGAATTCATGGATTAACTTAAATCCTATATGTATTAACTTAACTGAACTAATTAGACAAAAAGACGACACTGAATTCCAAAAAGTTTTACAAGAAATCCGGTTTGGAAAATGTTCGAAAAATACCAAACAAATATTAAAAAATATGGAAAATACAAAATTCAACAAAGATATAAAACCAACTCGTTTATATTCACTGAATAGTGATGTACAACAAATAAATGATTTCGAGTATAGATCATTGTATAAAAAGAAACATAAAAAAGATGTATCGTCTGCTTCAATCATTCAGTGTTTTCCATATCAACTGAAGTTTAATGACGAGTATGATTACGAAAATAATATTAAATATGAAGATATCGACGACAATATTGATATATTTCGCTATAACCCTACCACAAATGACAAAAACACAAATAATTTGAAAGAGTATTCTATTGATTTATACAAAGGATTATATGTAATGATAACCAGAAATATAAATGTTGAAGATGGTCTTACAAATGGAACAACTGGAAATATTATCGAACTCACGCCAAATTGTGTTACAATTGAAAATAATAATAAACGATATGTTATTTATTATTATGTTGATAAGAACGAGAATAACGGAATATATCATAAATTTATGCCAATTAAATTAGCTTATGCATTATCAATCCACAAATCACAAGGTGCAACATTAGATGCAATAGAGGTAGATGGAAGTACATCAATATTTGCACCAGGACAAATATATACAGCTATTTCTCGTGCTAAAAATACATCTTCAATTAAATTGATAAATTTTGATACAAGTTCAATAATTTGTAATTCTGCTGTCAAAACATTTTATCAAGACATTGCAAAATCGTAAAAATATAAAAAATGATTATATAATATCTTAGTAGAATTATCAATATATGAAATATATTTATACGATTTTGATGGGTATCAACCTTATTAAAAATGTATTTAGTGCGAATTCAATAAGTTATGGAAGCATTCTTAAAGATGCAATTGTCTTAAACACGAGAATGCCTACACTATACCTAAAAAATGAGCTCAATATTGATAAAAATATATATAGAAGCGCATATTCAATGGAACATATATTACCACGTTCATTTTTAGACAAGACACATTACAACGATATGCATAATATTGCCAAAACAATCAATGAATTAAATACAGTGCGATCTAATTATAAATATGTTGATGAAAATTATATCAACACTACTAGAAATACAGAATGGGTTGGATTACAACACGATAATATTGTGAATCACAAACAGCGTCTATTTATTCCAAATCATTGTTCGAGGGGATTTATTGCAAGAGCACTATTATATATGTCATATGAGTATGAATATTCATTGAAAAAAATAATTGACACAGAAGTCTTGAAGAAGTGGTTTTATCAATATCCTCCTTCAAAAAACGAATTATATCATAATAAAATCGTTTGTGATATTCAAAAAAAAGACAATATATTTATTTCAAAATATAATAAGAAGTGTAAAAAAATCCATCAGTATTTATCTTCTATTTAATATATTAAATTACATGGCATATGCGTTGTGGGTAGGATAAGCATTGTTGGTAGGATAAGCATAATTTTGCCCTACATGATTTTTTTGTGCTTGATATTGTTGTTGTACTTGCATTGAATATTGTGGTTGTTGAATCAAATTAAATTGTTGCAGATAATTCTGCATATATTGAGGAATGTAATGTTGCATATATTTTTGCATATAATGATGTAAGTACTGTTGTAATTGTTGTTGAGCATTTTGAGATTGATATTGTACTACGTTTTGTTGAACTGGTTGTTGAACTGGCTGTTGAACATAATGCACCTGTTGTTGAACTGGTTGTTGAACTGGTTGTTGAACTGGTTGTTGAACTGGTTGTTGAACTGGCTGTTGAACTGGTTGTTGAACTGGTTGTTGAACTGGCTGTTGAACTGGCTGTTGAACTGGCTGTTGAACTGGCTGTTGAACCGATTGTATTTTTTGGACTAGAACTTGTTGAATAACAGGCGCTTGCGTAATGATAGGTATGAGTGATAAATCATTTTTCATGTCATAATTTGTAGATAACAAAGGATATTGAGAAAATCTTTTAAGTTTTAATTCTTTACGAACAGCATTAACAAGAGCAAAGCAATCATTAATATATGATGGGTTGTGTTTTAAAACATTTAATATTGATGCTGTAAGCGCACCGATTGGTTTATTGTCATTGAGTAAATTAAATGCATCTGCTGAAGTTTGATTGTCTTCACAGCCAGATATTAACATTGTTCTTGATTTTATTTTGTTTTTTACGTTATCTATCTTAAGTGTTTTACGCTCAGTATCCCATACGTATTTTAAGTCTAACATAGTGCCGCTATGACATGAATCGCATATGAATAAAATTTTTGTTTTAGGATTGAATGCAGCAAGAGTATCGTGTATAATATCATCTATCAAAATACCTTTCTTGTCATAATCAGATGGTACAAGTCCTTCATCCATTCCATCTTCCTCATCTCCAGAAATATCCTTTTGATTACTTCCATGACCACTGTAATGTATCCACACAAAATCTAAGTCTTGTTTGTGAGATTCTACAGCAATGTCGTATAAGCGTTTTACAATACCATCATATGATGTATCTTTTAAATTTGTATCATCTGTATATGTTTCAACAGGAATATTTAATAATGATTTTATATATTGAGACATTGCATTAACATCATTAATACAGCCGTTTAATTTTCCAGATTTACAATGCGCATAGTTAAGACCAAATAATAATGCTTTTCCTTTCATTTTACTATATTACAACATTATAAAAAATATTTTTTATACGTGCCTGTATTTTATTTTTTACAAAAAATGACAATCGTATAATAAATTATCATATTATGTATCATACACACAATATCGAAATTGAAAAGCAATATGATTTAATATGTGACGAATTTGATGGATCTCGCAATAGAATATGGGAAAGTGTTCAAAAATTTATAAAATCAAACAGTAATCATATAAAAAGAAAAACATTACTCGATGTAGGTATTGGAAATGGGAAAAATACAATTTTTGCACAACAAAATAATTTCGATTGTATTGGAACAGATATATCAACAAATCTAATACAAATATGTAAAAACAAAGGAATATGTAATGTTTATAAAAAAGATGTATTGGAATTAAATCCAAATGACTTTGGTAAATTTGATTGTATTATATGTATTGCTGTCATACATCATCTTGAAAATATAGAAGATCAAAAAAATGCTATTAAAAATATGATAAACTGTTTAAACGAAAATGGTAAAATATTAATTTCAGTATGGTCGTACGAAATCTTAAATGATAATGAAAAATCCAAAAATGATTATAGAAATTTCCAAATAGGTCCTAATAATGTAGTTTGGAATTCCAAAAACAAAAATTTTGTTGTAAATCGCTTTTATTATATACATAATATTGATTCATTTCATCAAATGTTTAAAGATATACAAAAAGAAATGAATATCACATATATAATTAAATGGGAAAAACAAAATTGGTTTTGTGAAATTTCATTATGATATTGTGCAAACATTTTCGTTGTTTTTCTTTGAAGTATTTATTTTTTTACTCTTAGGATTAGTATCATTCTTGGGTTTAGGTTTAGAATCTTCAGTTTTGATTTTTGGTTTAGTGACATTCTTGGGTTTTGTTTTAGAACCCTCAGTTTTGGGTTTAGGTTTAGTATCATTTATTTTTACATTTTTGTTTCTTTTTTTCCCTCCCATTCTTGTTCTCTTTGAATAATTGCTATAATAATCCGGATCTTTTACACCTTCTGTGATTTGTCGTTTTTCTCCGGTTTCATACGCTGTGTCTAAATCAAAGTTATCGTCACCACTTTCATTTTCATCTAGAAATGCTTTTAATATCTCCTTAACATGCGTATTTGATATACTTTTAAACACCCAAATTGAAGGATTTCTGTTCAAATTATATGATTCATATTGAAATGCATCCTTTAAATCAGTGTATTTATAATTCTTATTACCAACAATGTAACGATATTGTTTTTTTATGAAATGATCTAATACATATGAATAAGTTTCTAGTATATATATTTTTTCATCATTTTTGTCTCTGTGTTTTTCAAGATTGTTTATAGTCGATACAAAATCAATTATACGAGCAGCAGCATTTTCTTCAAGTGATGTAACAAAATGAATTAATTTACGTATTTCTTGTTTACGACCTCTCATAAAGTAAAAATAACCATAAAATAAAATATAAAATAAAACATTTATAATGATCATATCATTATCATAATTTATGTCTGAAATAGATTCAATATAGCTTTTGTCAGTAATTATTTTTCCATTATGAGTAAAATAACGTTCTATTCCTTCCTCGTGTATAAAATCTGTTACTCTTTCTTCAAAATGTTTTACATCTTGTTGAGAATCTTTTTTGCAATTTATACCATATAAAACGCATTCAATTCTTTCTTTAAATGCTAGATTATGAATAGTATTTTTCATCAATAATTCGATAGCTTCAATATGTTTATTCATTTTATTTATATAGTAATCTCTTGTGTCTTTAGTCATTCTTAATGCTTTGGGATCTTCGATTTTACTATTATTAAAATTATCAATCATGTTTTTCAAAAAAGTTGAAACATTTATTTTTTTATTCGTAAATTGTACATTTGTAGACATTTGTTTACAACTTGCTTTCTATTAAATATCACATATATAAAACAAAAATGAATATATAATTCATAAAATGTACGAATATAAAGTTAAAGTATTGAAGGTCATTGATGGAGATACTGTAGACGTTGATATTGATCTAGGTTTTGGTATTATTATGAAAAATCAAAGAGTACGTATAGCAGGCATAGATACTCCAGAATCTCGTACAGCTGATCCAGTTGAGAAGTTATTCGGAAATGTGGCAAAAAATAAACTAAAAGAAATACTTGGCGACGAGTCCATTTTGAAAACGCAAAAAAATAAAAATGATGAAGATTCCAGAGAAAAATTTGGAAGAATTTTAGGAGATTTTGTAAGCTCTAATGGTGATATGGTATCCAAAATTTTAATCAATGGTGGTTATTGTGTAGAGTATTTTGGTGGTAACAAATACGAATTGATACAAAAACACAACCAAAATAGGAAACGACTTGTAGAAGAAAACGAAATTATAAAAAAAGAATTTGAAGATTTGCAGCAAAAAATATTTCTTACAGAAGATACATAGTTTAGTTTCATGATAAATTGATATAAATATATTTACAATATGGTATATAACTCTTTGATGAATATAAAACAGGCATCTCGGTACAAATTTGTATTATTTTTATCGTTATGCGTGATTACAAAACAATTTTCAACAAATTCATTTTTATTTTCACCTGTTTCATATTCAAAGGCTAAGTATAACTTTGATACAATTATGTGTGATAATGCAATGCATGGTGATATCAATAAAACGCAAAAAGAACGTTTAGAAAAACTTAAAGAAAATATTAATAAATATATTGAAAATCCACCACCGGTTGCAAAAGGTATTCAATCAAATGTGCCAATTAAGGCAGTAAATTTTGATAAAATATTTTTGAATATCTTCAATATACATACTATATATACAACGAATACACAGGATAGAATTGTTGTTATTTTAAATAATAATGAAAAATATGTATATTATCCATCAAATAAAGATGAAATTCATAATATTTGCCAACTTATCAATGTCATTCCAAATAATGTTAAAGTTTTGGTAATAACTGATATAAAAAACACTTTTGAGAATTCATTTCATTTCCTGTATTGTGAAAACAAAAATAATTCTATTTAAGGATTTGGGTTTTGAATAAATTATATCTTATGAAAGAAAATCTATATTGTGTGCCGTATAACAAAAATATAGCATTGCGAAAAAATGGAATATCATACCATTGTGAGCGTGAATCGTCAAAAACATCAATAAGTAACAATAAATCAGCATCAACACGTCATTTTACTTGTTTACAATGCAATAAAGAATTTGAACATGAAAAAGGATTAAAAATACATCAATCTAAAATGAAACATTCGAATAATAATATTTTGAATAATATTATGCAAACTATACAAAATGATATCAAGCGGAAAAGACAAATATCGCCAATAACAGAAAACAAAAAAAAAAGATCTGATCACTATTAATATACTTTTTTACATTGATTTGATTACCCAAATAATCAAGAAAACAGTTATGGGATATACTAATCTTATCATGAACTCTTGAAAGTCTGTAAAAATATTTTCAGACAAATATTTTGTAATATAGTGTGTTGCAATTTTTTCTAAAGAAATTGCAAGAACAATTACAAGAGAGAATACAGCGAGTTTAATCACTTCTGGGCGTTTAAGAATCATTCTATCAGTAAATGAATATGAATATGATAAGTTCTTTGAGGGCTCGGGTTGTTTGTTTACAACAGGAACAAAACCATTCATTTGATTGCTGTAATCTGGTTTATTTTGTATTTGTTGTACAACCGCAGGAGCGGGTTGAACAATTGGTACTTGTTGAATTTGTTTTTTGGCAACAGGTTGTTGATAAACCTGTTTTACAGGTTCGTCATATTGATCTTGTTCACCTTCTTGATAATTATTTGTAGGTACATAGGAATTTTCATTTAAGCCACCATATGCTTGAAATAGTTCTGCCATTTATTGTATTATTACTATTCTTCAGTGATATTTTTTTTATCTCTATATATTATAAAAGCAAATATGAATCTAAACGAAAAATATATGATGTTTTCTCTTATGTTATGCGCAGTTATAATATCAGTTTTATTAGCAGGCTGTTCAAAAACAAAAGTAGAAAATTTTCAAAACGATAAGAAAAAAATAGAAAAGTTTCAAAACAATATTATTGAAGGAGTAATGTCTGGAGTAATTGATAAAAATAAAATCCAAGAGTTTATTAATAATGGAAATCTTTCAAAAAAAGACTTAGATGAAATCATTAATAAAATCGCAGTCGGTGTAATGAATAATCAAAATAAAAATAAATAATTTAGCTATCACTATATTCTTCACTTAAATCTTCTGATTCGCTTGATATATTATTCTTTCTTTTTATGTTTTTCATCATATCATTTTTGTGTTTTTGACTTAATTCATTTCTTTCTTTTAGTTTTAATGCTATATCGGTATTTGTATTATTTATTTCAACACTATCATATTCTTTTTCACGTTGTTTATACACATATATATTATCTCTGGAAAAGTCTTCATTTTCTTCATCTGATTCTCCTTCTTGTTCTTGTTGAGTATATAAATAATCAATAAGATTAGGATTATACTCAGGATTCAATATAGAATTCTTAATAACATTTTCTTGTCTTGGTTCATAATAATAAATCGCATATACAATATTGTGATTTACACCTTTAAAATCATAAAGTTTTCCTGATTTTGTTTCAAATCTAAAGGTTAGTTTTGATAATTTACCAATTGGGTGAAATTCTCTAAGAGGAACTTTTAAAAATGATGTTTTTTCATCATTATACCCATAACTGTTTACTCGAATTTTTGCAAGTCCTAAATTATACTTTGAATATGAAAGCGATCTATATAAATGTTGTTCGATCTCTGGACATTTTAAAACAATATATTTAAAACCTATTAAATACATCATACCCGGAGCTTCTATTCTATGTATATTGTTTTCATTAGGTACACTATGAAATAATTTTTCAAATCCGTGCTTTGAGTTATATGCACTTTCATATCTATATTTTTTAGAATTTTCAACATTTGTATTAGTATATTCATCAAAACCTAATACTTCAGCAATCGTCGACCTATGCATATCCAATATAAAAGGTCTATTTGATTGGAAAAATATTTTATTTGTTAATTCTGCTGGATAATCAACTGCAGAAACATCCATATCAATCTTATTTGTAAAAAACAAAAGACGTAATTTATCTATAAACGTATTTGTGGTATAATCACCTGGAGGTATTTCTATCAAACTAAATAACTCTTTATCATAATAGTCATTGTTCTTTTCATCTTGTAATATGGATAAATTACTTGAATTTTCATCAAGAATATAATAATATAATCCATTATTATTACTATCAATGTTATACATTGTCTTAGGAATACTGACATCAAGAACTTCAAGTCCAATTACATTTCTGAAAGGGATTGTAAATTCAATATTATATTCTGCCGGTGTTGGAAATATACTTCTATCTCTATCAGAACTATCTACTAAAAATGTATAAGACTGTTTGATGCATGTTTTTTTCATATAATTAATATCATCTATCGACATTTTATTACCTTAATATGTTATTTTTTATTATTTTATATCATTATAACATCAATAAAAACAATTAATCATTCAAGAATGTTAATCTTAGTGACTTATCACCCCTTATAGTTTTAAAGAAGTCATGGTTTTTATTGTATTTATCTTGCAATTTGTTATTCAATAAAAAGGAGACTATATAATCAGGAGAATAGTTGTAAGTATAATTTTTTTCAAGTTTTTCTAAATTTTGCAGCAATATTGTTTTGAATATGATATAACAATATCCATTGGTATATTCGTACCATAATTTGTCTTTTTGCTTTTCAAATATTTTTAAAGATTGTAAATAATTGTGTTGCTTTTCAATATTCAAAATATCATTATGTGATAAACCATACTCAAATGATATAAATGCACTATAGATCAATACAGCCCATAACTCTACTATCGCTTCGTTTGGTATAAGTATAAGATTAGGATGCAAATTAAAATGATTTTTCAATGCATTTAAATGTGTTGATTTAAAATCATCACCGTGAATATATGAACATTGGTGAACTAACTCGTGTATCATCACTTTATCACATTCTTCTTTTCTTGTTACATATATAGAAATTTGATTGCCATTTGTAATTTTAGTAAAACCTCCGTTAATATGTTGTGCATCTATCAATGCTTTTGAAGAAATGTATCTTTTACATGTCGATAATATTAAAAAAATATTTGTCGGTTTATTTATATTCAAAAATTGTTTTGTTATCACAGCTCTTTTAATCAATAATAATAGTTTTGTCATATACATGAAATCTTTTTTGTCGAATATATAAAATGTAATTTCTCCAGAATTATAAACAACTTTCATACATTTCTTACAATCTTTAAAAAATCTGATGACATTCTTAGAACAAAATTTACCATTTAACTCATTTGTAACATTGCGAATATGTTTATCATCATATGCTTTTAATGGAAGATCCACAAATTCAAATGTTATTCTTTCATAAATATCATGGATGGAAATTTTGTCATATAAATATTGCAATTTCAAAAATAATGAATTATTTTGCCTAATCATATTTATATATATCGAAAAAACAAGCAGCCTCTTTAATAACTACGGATATATATTTATCGTCTTTTAGTTTGTCACTGATTTTTAACATTTTATCAGACATTATTTTGGCAAATATATCAGAATTTATGTCATTATATTGAGTTGATTGTTCAAACCAATATAATGAGCGTGTTGTAAATAAATCACATATTATTGTTTTAATATCAAATTTTAATTTTTTATTTTTATCATCTATAATCCATGTTTTATCCTTCAAGTCAAAATATTCCCATTGTTTATTTCCAATAAATCGATACATATGTTTGAAAACTTTATGTACAATCATTGCTATGTCATAATGTGTAAAGTCAACATTACATCTATCAATATATATATTTATATCTTCATTTTCAGATGTAGAATTGCTATTATTCATATTTTGGCTCAAGAACAATTAAAAATTGTATTCTGTCTTTATATAATATTTATATAAAAATATATAAAATAAATGTAGAATACTATATTATTAATCCAAATGGATATGAAAAATATATTAGATCTTTATTTTCAAGATAATAAATATCCATTTACAAGTCATCATTTAGATAGTTTTAGAGAACTTGTTAAAACATATATTCCGCATACCATAAAATCATATAATCCAATTACAATGATAAAATATGATGATCAAGGGAAAGTAAATATGAAAACTGACATTTACATTGGTGGAAAAAACAGCGATGAAATTTTTTTAGATCGTCCTGTATATTTTGAAGATAGTGATATGAAATTAATGACGCCGAATGAAGCCAGATTAAGAAATTTAACTTACGAAAGCCATATTTTTGCAAATGTTATCGTAGAAATAATAGACTTCGCAAAAAAAGAAGCGAATGATCAAGATTACATTATAACAAATAAATTTAATAATGTTGCGATTGGAAGTATTCCTATTATGTTACATAGTGATATTTGCATTTTGAACGGACAAGGTTCTACAGTTCTCAAAGAATTAGGAGAATGTATTTATGATACTGGCGGATATTTCATTATAGATGGTAAAGAAAAAGTTATCGTCGCGCAAGAAAGAAATGCTACAAATAAATTATTTGTTTTACCAATAAAAGATGATGATAATTTCAGTCACAAGGCTTTTATTCATTGTTCGGCTGAAAGTGGTGAAACAATGCTTGTGCCAAAAAAAATAGAATTTTTAATACATCACAATGGTAAAGAACAACAATATAATGATCATATTGATGATGAAAATAGCGAAGATGACAATGAAAAACAAAGTAAACCAGCTGCAAAAAATAAAACAAAATCAAAGGGTTCGATTGTTGTAAAACTTCCTTTCATTAGTATACCAATTCCACTTGTTATATTTTTTAGAGCTCTTGGTGTAGAAAGTGATAAAGATATATATGAATCAATATTTGGTACAAATTTAACTGAGAGTGAAAAGATATTTTTTGATGATTTTATACGTCCTTCGCTCGCTCACAACTATTTGAATGAAAATGAATACATTTATACACAACAAGAGGCTTTTACTACATTACAAAACTTTGTTCAATATTCAACAATGGAATTCTTAAAGTTTGTATTTACAACATACATTTTTCCAAATATTGAAAAACAAGAAAATAAGGGAAAGTATTTAGGCTATTTAACAAAACAAATTTTCAATAACGTTGTTAAAATTTCACCACCAACTGATAAGGATAGTTATGTAAATAAAAGAGTTGATATCAGTGGTTATTTAATGGCTCAATTATTTCACACATCTTATGCCAAACTTCAAAAGCACATTAGAGATAAAATGGATTCAATTTATTACTATGGCGCATGGCACCAAAAAATGGATTATAAAAATTTCATAACAGAACAGAATATTTTCAAAATTATACCTAATCTGTTGATATCGCAAACTTTTGCAAAATCACTCAAAGGTGCGTGGGGTGTAGTAAATGAACTTGATCCAGAATTGGGAAAGGTTCAAGATTTGTCACGCATTAGTTATATTGGATTTTTATCTCACCTGCGAAGAGTCAATTTACCATTAGACAGAAGTATTAAAGTTACAGCACCGCATAAACTTCATTGTCAGCAGTATGGTATAATGTGTCCTTTTGAAACACCAGACGGAGGATCTGTTGGATATCTCAAAAATCTTGCATTATTAACTAAAATAGCACCAGGTGCTAGCACAGAAAATATTAAAAAATGCTTGATTGATATTGGTGTGATTCGTTTAGAATATTATAATGCTCCTTTAACAAAGGATGTATGTAAAGTATTTTTGAATGGTGCGTGGTTTGGTGTAACAAATGAACCAAATACTGTTATAAGAACTCTTAAAGCATATCGAAGAAACAGTTTAATTAATATTTTAACATCTATTTCTTGGAATATCAAACAAAATGAAATTAAAATTAATATTGAAGCAGGTAGACCATGTAGACCATTGATAATATCTAGTAGATTTTATGATGAAAAATTGATAAAAAGCAAGAACTGGTTTGATTTAATTACAGGAAGTACTTTAAAGTTTGATCAAGATGAATTGAACGACGATTTTTACTATCGAAACACGTATATTAATCCTTTGCAATTAGATCAATTTCAAAATTTATCACATGAACAAGTTTTAACATCTCTTGAAAAAAATGGTTCATTAATAGAATATCTTGATAGCGAAGAAGCGGATACGTCTCTAATTGCTATGAACAAAAGTGATATTACCGTATTTCATACACATGTTGAAATACATCCATCTACTATGTTTAGTGTAGTAAGTGCAAATATTCCTCTTTGTAATCATAATCAATCTGCTAGAAATGTTTTCCATGCTGCGCAAAGTAAACAAGCGCTTGGTATGTATGCTACAAATTTCAACAAACGGTTTGATACTATGTCATATGTCCAACATTATGCCCAACGACCAATAATAACAACCCAATTATCACAGTACACTTGTAGTGATAATATGCCAAATGGATATAATGTAATTGTTGCAATCATGACATATAGCGGGTTTAATCAAGAAGATAGCATTATGATTAATAAAAATAGTGTTGAAAGAGGATTGTTTAACATATCTTATTATAAATCTGTAACAGGAACAGCAAAAGAAATATCACCAACTGAAAGAATTATATTTGGTAATCCAATGGATTATGTAAATCGTGGTATAAAAGTAAATGGTATCAAACACGCAAATTATAATTTAATAGATAATGATGGTTTTATTAAGGAAAAATCAAAAATATCACAAGGACAAAAAGTAGTAATTATTGGTATGTTAAATGTTAGAGATACATTTAAAGAAGTAAAAAAAGGGGTTTTTACTGAATATGTTAAAGAAACAATTTATACTGATGTATCAATAACAACAGATAAAACTCTTTACGGCATTGTTGATAAAGTATTTTATTCCAATAAGACTGTTGGAAATAATTCTTCAATATGTAAAGTTAGATTTTTAAAAGTTAGAAAACCAGAATTTGGAGACAAGCATGCATCGAGACACGGACAAAAAGGGGTAATTGGTATGCTTATTCCTGAAGAAAGTATGCCTTATACTAAGGATGGTATAAGACCAGATATTATTATAAATCCACATGCCATTCCGTCAAGAATGACGATTGGACATTTGGTTGAATGTGTTTTTGCAAAATTATGTTGTTTGAATGGAAGTTTAGGTGATGGATCTGTTTTTATACCATTTGATGAAAATAAATTATACAGTTCTTTGGAAAAAAAAGGATTTAACAGTCATGGTAATGAAATTTTGTATAATGGCTTTACAGGCAGACAAATTCATACAGAAATATTCATTGGCCCTACTTATTACTTTAGATTAAAACACATGGTCGCTGATAAAATCAATTCAAGAGGACATGATAAAGATAAAAATGAATTGCCTAAAGTTATGTTAACAAGACAACCAACATCTGGTCGGCGCAAAGGAGGTGGTCTCCGTATTGGTGAGATGGAAAGAGATAGCATACTTAGTCATGGTACTTCTTTATTCTTACAAGAAAGTATGATGGAAAGGTCTGATAAATTCACATGGGCAGTATGTAGGAGATGTGGAACATTAGCAACATATAATCCTTCCAAAAAAAATAGAATAATTAATTGTAAAGGTTGTAATTTGACAGATATTGCAGTTATTAACACACCATACTCATTTAAATTATTAAATCAAGAGCTTCAAACGATGGGAATTGAAATGAAATTAAACACAGAAAGTACAAATATGCCATTCGAATATATAATTGGAGACAAAGAATATGTAAATCGATTGATAAATAATATAGAAGAAGAAATACAACAGGTTGATATGTCTACTATAGTTCAAAATGATGAAATGATCGGTAAAAATTATGATATAGCAGATGATGCGATAAATAATGAACTACTATCTGGAGGAGATATAGAGCATGAAGCAATGAATGATGAACTACTATCTGGAGGCGATATAGAGGATGAAGCAATGAATGATGAACTACAATCTGGAGGAGATATAGAGGATGAAGCAAAGAATGATGAACTACAATCTGGAGGCGATATAGATTATTCTTACATCAACGATGAAGTACAATCTGAAGGTGATATAGATTATTCTTACATCAACGATGAAGTACAGTCTACGGGCGATATATATGATGCTAGTATAAGTACTACTAAAATAATAGAAATACCAGATAATATAATATAAATGAACAATTTTTTTTAATTTCAATCATTAGATAACGTATATAATTTTATAATGAATGATTTTATGACAATAATATTTATAATTTTGATGCTTTCTGTGAGTATAGGAATTATATATTTTTTATACGATTATATCAATTATAAAGATGATATTGATACATCTTTTACAAAACTTAATACATCAGTAAATACTGTAGAAAGTACAGTTACGAATAAAGTAAAGAAATATGATGAGCAAATCAATAATATGGATACCCAACATAATAATATGATAACTGATATTGCAACTAGTAAAACATATATGAGTAATTTAGAGAATAATTTAAAACACTATTTAAAATTTAATGATAACAATAATGCAGAACAAAATAGAAAAATATTTGAGCATGCATTTACAGCTGTTGAACCAAATTTAGAGATTCTAGCAAAAACAACGGCTGTAAATGGTTTGACCGCTAATACATCAACAGAAACAATTCATCATAAAAATTTCAAAATTTGTAATAGTGAAAACAAATGTATGCACATGAATATTGATGCAAACAACGTATTTAATATAACGCCTGATAATATTTCATCTTTTGTAGTTAATTCAAAAAATCAACAACCATTTACAAAATATGATTTTGACAATAATAGCGTATATTTCGGTGGAACAGATATGAATAATTCGCCTATGTTTATGAGTGATGGGGAATTATATTTGAATAGATTTAATATCATAAAGAAAGAGAAAGATTCATTACTTAACAAAGACAATTTGCGCGAAAACTCAATAAAATATGATAGTGTCGAAACATATCAAGATGTCAAAGACATATTACATGATATAGAATTATTCAAAAAAAATATTGGAGGAGCTTTCACGAATTTGATGAAATATTATTATAAATTTATGGAAAATAACGAAGAATGGTTAAAATTGGTATCAAATTATTTTTCACAACTATTTGAACAATCTATGATAGCTCAATATATTTTACATGTTCATTACTCTGTATTGAATGAAATGGTTAATATTGATAGACAAAGACTATCGGATAATTACTCAAGAGATATTTCTGAAACAACAAATGTCATAGTAAATAAAATATCTATTCAAGTAATTTCAAAAATAAAAATCAATAAAAACGATATCATAAATATATATTTACCAGAAAGTGTATTTGGAAAAATAAGTAATGAGAAAGGTACTGTTGACATGAAGGAAAATCTCGATAAAAAATATTTCATTAAATTCAGTGAAAATATTTCTGTTACTAATTACGAAATCCAACCGGGTAATTTATTAGTTTTTACAATTGACGATATTAAACAAACGAATATGGATAATGCATTCAACAAAAATGATGTAATAAATATTTCTATCAAAGGGATAAATATTTTTGAAAAAAGCACAAATTCTTCTTTCAATGGAATATCACTTGGTGTTCTTGATATAACGAATAATTTTGAAAATGTAAAAATAAATACGGATATAGAAATAGAAAATCCATATACACCAAATTTTGAATATAAATCTGATTTATCGGAAAATCTCTTTTATCTTTACAACAATGATGATAGACAACCTAAGACTACTTATGATATTGAGCCTCCCATGGAATATAAATTCGATACCCAGCCTCCTCAACAACATGAAAAATTATAATGTAGAACTAACTGATATGCCCGAAAACCCAGTAATATAGCATAAATCACAATTATATATTGCATATTTACTATCAAATCAAATATTTTTCATATTATTGTCTCTTCTTTTTATAGTATAGTTATATAGATAAATATATGGATAATTTCCTGTCAATAATATTAATTATATTATTCATTATTATAGTGTTATCGATAACTTATTTAATCTATGATTTCTTATCTTATCAAAACACATTGGAGAATACTGTAGAAGATAACAATACCGGTTTTGATACCGAGTTATCAAAAATACAAAAAAAAGTTGAAGAAATTAAAGAAAATATTGAAAAATCACAAGAAAGCAATAAAAATATTTTAACAGAAATCGAAGAAAAAGCAAAAGAAAACGAAGAATCATTTCACAAAAACCTTGAACAAATATCTGAAATTTCAAAACAAGTCACATTAAATAAACAACAATTGAACGAAGATAAACAAGAAAGAGACGAAAAATTACAAGAATACCATGAAAATCTGAAAAAATATGTGAAAAATGAAAATGGGAAAGTTTCAATATGCAATAATGAAGACAATTGTTTAAATATGCAGGTTGATAAAACGGGATTTAGTATGTCTCCGCATAACATTGATAATATAATTGTCAATAAAGATCATAGTACACCATATTTAAAATTTGATCTTATCAATGAAAACATTATACTTGGTTCTGATAAACCAATGTATGTGAACAATGCATATGATCAATTAGATACCAAAATAGATTCTTTAAATAATGATTTGAACAAACATGTATCAACGCCTATTAAATATGATGACCTAATTAACAAACCTAAGTTGTTTGATGGAAATTTTAGTAGCCTTGCCAATAAACCAAATTGGATAGATGAATTTGATGGAAGCTATGATACTTTAACAAATAAACCATACATATTTGATGGGCAATATAAAAACTTGAAAAATATACCAGAACATTTAAATCAATTTGATGGTACTTTCGAAAGTTTGAAAGACAAACCAAATACTTATCCAACAAATTTTGATCAAATACAAGATAAGCCGGAATGGATGAGTTCTTTTAATGGAAGTTATGATTCTCTTAAAAATGCTCCTAAAATTGATGGTTCGGTTGTAATATTTGATGGTGATTTTGACAATATTTTGAACAAACCAAAATGGATGACAGAATTTGATGGAAGTTACAACAAATTAACTGATAAACCTGATTTGTTTGATGGAAATTATAATAGTCTAACGAACAAACCTGTATGGGCTGATAAATTTGACGGTAGTTTCAGCACACTTTCTGGAAAACCAGACGTATATCCCAGTGATTTTAATGATTTAGCAAATAAACCGGAATGGATGTCCAAATTTAACGGAAGCTATAATTCTTTATCTGGACGTCCTGATGTGTTTGATGGAGACTTCAACAGTTTGCAAAATAAACCCGAATGGATGTCTAAATTTAATGGTGATTATAACACATTAGAAAATAAACCCGAAAAAATATTTGACGGTGACTTTGATAAATTAAGTAATAAACCTACTTGGATGTCAACATTCGATGGAGATTATAATACTCTCAAAAATAAACCTGAAAACATATTCGATGGAGATTTCAATAAATTAAACAATAAACCAGGTTGGATGTCTAGTTTCGATGGTAAATACGATTCATTAACAAATAAACCAACTAAAGTATTTGATGGAAATTTCAATAATATTGAAAATAAACCAGCGTGGATGAGTGCGTTCGACGGTTCATATCAAACATTGAAAAACAAACCAGCAACATTTCCAAGCGATTGGAACACAACTATAAACAAGCCAACTGTTGACAAAGATGGTTATGTTTTAGGAACATCTGCTTAAATTTATATTATTGTAATATAGTAAGAATTGTTTGGTTTTTTAAAATATGAATAATTTTGTAATACTTTTAATATTCATATTTGTCATCATGTCTATATTAAGTTATTTAATATACATGTATATTGATAACAAAGACAAAGGTATAGACAAAGTAAATGATGGAAAACGCAAATTAGGTTCCAATATAAATTCTATAGATATTGCTAAAATAAATGATTTGAAAAATAATGAAAATGAATTGAATGCAAAACTCAATCAATTAAATTTAATCGTATCCAATAATAATAATAAAAACAACGAATTAAAAGACAAATTAGAAAAAATTCAAGAAAATGCTACTAGTACACAGACAGAATTACAAGAAAGTCGAGATGTTTTCAATGAAAATATCCAACAATTCGATAAAGATATGCAGGGTCTTGTGCAAAATAAAAATGGTGTTGTTGAAATATGCGACAATGAAAATCATTGTATTGAATTGAATGTGGAAAACGAAAACACTATCTTCAATAATCACAATGTTAATAACATACATGTTTATAACAAAAATGGTAAATCATTTGCAAATTTCGATATGAAAAATGAAGATATCGTTATGAATGGAAAACATATTAAAGATGGATTTTCAAAATATGCTGACCAATTACATGAGTTAGAAGCAAAAATAAGTAAAAAAAAAGAAATTGACTATGATGATCTTGTAAATAAGCCAATTTTATTTGATGGTGATTATAAAAGTTTAAAAGGAACACCTGAGTATTTAGATATATTTGATGGAAGTTATGATAGTATTTATAATAAACCTATTATCAGCAATATCGATGACTTTCAAAAACTAAAGAATATCCCTTATCATTTACAAACATTTGATGGAAAATACAACAGTTTGAAAGGTATTCCAAAAATATTCAAAAGTAGTTTAAATAATATGAAAAATAAGCCAGATTGGCTAGATCGTTTTGATGGAACATTTGGAACTATTAAAGACGCTCCTATATTTCAAAACGATGTTTTCGATGGAGATTACAGAAATCTCAAAAATGTTCCAAGTTGGTTTAAAGTATTTAATGGTAGCTATACATCTTTAAAAGATAAACCATCATTTTTTAATGGAGATTTCAATAAACTAAAAGAAAAACCAGATCTATTCAATACATTTGATGGTTCATTCAGTAGTTTAACAGGACGTCCTGACATGTTTAAAGGCGATTTTCAATTAATGCGTAATAAACCAGAATGGATTTCTTCTTTTGATGGTGATTATAATTCCTTGAAAAACAAACCAGAAATTGTCGAAAATAAATTTGATGCTGATTTCAACAAGTTAACTAGTATTCCAGAATGGGTTTCGACATTTGATGGTGACTATAATTCTCTTAAAAATAAACCAACAATAATAGAATTCGATGGAAATTACGAAAGTGTGCGAAATAAACCATCATGGTTATCTACATTTAATGGCAATTTTGATTCATTAAAGAATGCACCATCTTTTGATTTTAATGGAGATTACAATAATTTAAAAAATAAACCAGAGTGGACTAATTATTTTGATGGAGATTATAGAAATATTAGAGAAAAACCATTCGATGGTAACTATACTAATATAAAAGATCTTAAAAATGCTCCAGAATGGTTACACGCATTTGATGGAAACTTTTCTTCTTTGAAAAATAGACCATCTACTTATGTAGCTGATTGGAATTATATGCAAAATAAACCACCTATAAGAATTATTCCAAATATAATTATGGACGGTATCAAGAGTTTACCATCAACAACTTACGATGGCTATTATTACGTTGCATTTACATCATTATCTTCATACCAGAAAAATTCCATAGAGTTTAAAACAGATACTAATGTTGAAATATTAGTTATTGGCGGAGGAGGCTCAGGTGCTTTACCTGTGTCTGGTATATTTTCTACAAACACAACATTAACAATTGGAGGAGGAGGTGGCGGCGCAGGGGCGGTTGTTCATATACCCTCTACAAAAATACCCGCTAAAACGGTATTAAATATTCAAATCGGCGATGGCGGTGTTGCTGTAAATAACAATTTACTGAATGAAACAGGACGAAATGGCAAAGACACTGTTGTATTCAAAAATGGTGGTGATTTTATTAGAGCGGCTGGTGGTAGTGCTGGAACAAATTATAAAGGCGGGCACTCTGGACAAAATGATGTATCAAAATCGTTTAAAGGAAATTTAGTTGGTAATATTTATGTAAGTTCTGGTGGGAAAATGCCTGTTACATATTTAGAAACAAAAGCAAATAATAACTCTACTGTAGTTGGTGTCGGCGGTGGAGGAGGTGCCGGTTCAAAGGCAGCATATTATGCAACACAAGATACTGACGATGGATATGCTATAAGTGAGCCAGGAGACAAAGGAGGAGATGGAATTAAAATTAATATAATAACATCAAGTCAATATTGGGCGGGAGGTGGTGCAGGTGCCCCAGCATATTCACATACATTTGGAGATACTCATGGTATTAAAATGGGAGGATTGGGAGGTGGTGGGGGTGCAAACTCTACAAAAGCATTAAGCTGTGATAGATGGGCCTGCAAAGATGATCCTAAACGTAAAAAAGCAGAACCAAATTCTGGCGGTGGCGGCGCTGGTCTAACAAAAGCAATGATGGACGATATATCGCAAGCAAATGGTGGTTCTGGTATTGTTATATTCAAATGGAAATAATTGTTATTTTTATCATTTTTTTATATTATATGCCAATATAATAAGTAATAATTACATTTTAAAATAATATGAATACATTGTCAATAATATTTGTTATTGTTTTGACAATTATATTTATTTCAGTTATTTTTCATTATTATATTGGAGAGAAAGAAATTAAAATTAATAAAATTGACGATATGAATGATAATACTAATTTAAATATAGAAAATATAGAAAAGATTAATGATATTATTCTCAATAAATTTGAAAAACAACAAGGATATTTGAATTCGAGTGTACATAATATTAATGAAATGTTATCCCAAAATGCGATAAACAACAAAAAAATAGAAGAAAATTTACAAGAGTTACAATTATCAACCGATAATAGTTCAAAAGAGATTGATATAAATAAAGATGCATTTCATTCTAGTATTAAAGATTTTCATCAAGATTTTCACAAACTTATCAAAAATGACAAAGGATTTGTTAAAATATGCGATAATGACAATAACTGTGTACACCTAAATGTAAATAACAATGTATATTTTGAACCAAATAATATACAAAATATACAACTATATAACAATAAAGGGTCTCCTTTCATAGATTTTGATCTAAAAAAGAATGATATGCGTATCAATGATGTATATATTAGAGATAAATATAATACCTATTCTAAAAAAATCAATAATCTTCAAATAGGAATTAAAAACCATATCGCCGATCCTGTAAAATATGAAGACGTTGACAATAAACCAATATTATTTGATGGATACTTCGATAGTTTAAAAGATGTTCCTGCGGTAATTAAATCATTTGATGGAAGTTATGATGCATTATCAAACAAACCAATATTGTTCAATGGTGATTATAATAAATTAATTGATATTCCAAAAAATATACAAAATTTTGATGGGAGTTATGATAGTATTTTAAATAAACCAAGCAGTTTTAAAACACACTTAGATATGATTGAAAATAAACCAGAGTGGATAAATACATTCAATGGAACTTTTGGAAGTTTGGAAAACACCCCTGCATTCCAGAATGAGATATTTGATGGAAAATTTAAAGATTTAAAAAACATTCCAAATTGGTTTCATTCATTTGATGGTAGTTATAATTCATTGAAAGAAAAACCCAAATTATTTGACGGCGATTTCAATAAATTAAAAAACAAACCATACAGTTTGAATTCTTCGTTTAATGGTACATTTGATAGTGTAAAAAATAAACCAAAATATTATCAAGGTGATTATAATGATATGTTAAATAAACCCGACTGGGTTACAAGATTTGATGGAAAATATAATTCTTTAAATAATACTCCTGATTTATTTGATGGTGATTTTGATAAACTTAAAAATACACCTGAATGGATTTCTTCTTTTAATGGTAATTACAATAGTTTAACAAATAAACCAATTATTGGAAGTGATGATTTTGATCTACTTAAAAATAAACCAGAATGGTTAACTACGTTTGATGGAAACATAGATACATTGAAAAATGTTCCTAATTTGACTGAATTTGATGGAAATTATACAACTTTGAGAAATAAACCAGAGTGGATTGATGTTTTTGATGGAAGTTATGATAGCGTTACAAATAAACCCACAATATTTGATGGTAATTGGAATAATATGACAAATAAACCTTCGTGGAGCACTTCATTTGATGGAACTTATGATTCACTATCGAATAAACCATCTACATACCCAAGTGATTGGAATACTATGGGTAATCAACCAAAGCTTAGAATAAGACCAAAATATCAAGGGCTTGAATGGGTACAGCGAAGAGGTTATCAAGCATATACTTCAAATGACATACTTGGTTCAGGGTTTGATACAATTATTGATAAAAAATTCACCGAAGGTACAAATCACAACGTTGAATATATAGGATTGTTTTATACAAATGAATTGAGTGGCGAATTTACATTTTATACTACATCTGATGATGAAAGTTTCTTGTGGATAGATGATACATTAGTTGTAGATAATGGAGGAATACATGGTGCGACAGAAAGAAGTGGTAAAATATCACTCGAAGCAAATAAATATTATCCAATCAAGATTCGATTTGGCAATAATGGC
>Ga0129336_10000129_pt1 | contig 37972 bp, 44 predicted proteins | sample CPB6_02_DNA_FD_96878 | JGI IMG/M metagenome (GOLD analysis project Ga0129336, IMG submission 96878) | Freshwater to marine salinity gradient microbial communities from Chesapeake Bay, USA - CPBay_Sum_0.6_0.2_DNA | ecosystem: Environmental > Aquatic > Marine > Coastal | place: USA: Chesapeake...
CCGATTCGCTCCCGGCACTGTATTTAGCTCCCTCTGCTAAAACATCGCAACGATGTTTTGGATCCTCGAGGCCGATTCGCTCCCGGTCCCGAGGATTTTTTTTCGATTACGGACAGGGGCCGGGGTCAGAATATAATTTTATTTTTTATAAATTGTAGCAGTAACGCTAACGCCCATAGGTGTAAAATCACCAGGTCGAGGGAAAAATACCCTATTCTTAAAATTTTCGTGACGCAGATTTTTTTCCATGCAGGACCAATTTCGGGCTAAATTCCCCACACAGGTTTTATTTCAATAATTCTTGAAAATTACGTTGTCTATCCTGTAGACCCAGTAGTCCAGGATTAATCAGTCTAGTTACCTGTCTAGTATCCATCCAATCTCGAACGTAGGGTCTAACTCTACTAGTCCAATACCATACAGCCACTCTAGCTGCTATGTCAGGTCTTGCTGCCAGTTCTGGTTGTCTAACTAGGTCAATGCCCAGTGCTTTACTGGCTCGTTCATAGTTTTCTCTACCTGTAAGTTGTATATAACCACGTCCTCGATACCGTGCTCCGTCACCTTGACGCACATTACCTAAACGTTTAGCCTGTTTAGGATTATGTTTAACATCGTAGCGTTTAAAGTATGCTGAGCCTTTGGGCACTTCTTGTAGTCTAGTAAAGTTCCAACTTTCATGTTTGATCTGTGCTATGAACTGTGCCAACTCTATGCCCTTTATGCCCGCCAGTTCTGCTGCACGTATTACTGGTGCTGCACCTGGGATCTGTGCTAACATGCTCGGATTTAGTTCTGGTTCACGTACCTGTGGCTGTTGTGGTTGTGGTTTTTGTCCTAGCCTAAGACTTGGATATGCTTCACTAACTATCTGTCGTATCAGCATCTATTACTGGCTAGTTCTTTTATACGTTCCAGATCATCGACTGGTTGTGGTTTTTGCTGTGGTATAATACCTTTTTTCAAATCTGTATAAGTTTGTTGTGGATCCATTAGGGCTGTGGCCATGGTATCAGCCTGTTGACCCAATTTAAGTCCTTTGTTCAAATTTTGTCCTGCTCGTGTAGTATTCAAAGCCTGTTGCGCTGCACCCTTATAATCACCTGATTTCAAGCTACTGCCAACATTAGCCACTGTGGCCACAGTAGATGCATGTCCGCCCACTGCGCGACCCAAGTGGTTTAGAGCATCCTGTGGGCGCTGTGCGATCAAGCTGTCCACTGCCAGTGCTACATTTTTAACTAATCTAGTCTGTGGTATTAGATCCAGTATACGATCCAGTGTGGGATATTCTTGCTGTAGTTGTTGTAGTTGGGTCAGTGCTTGTCTAGGTTCAAGATCCTGCACAGTATCCACGAAGTCTGTGATCCTATCTAGATCTCTTTGACCGGGTTCATCTTCAAAAAGTTCACGTATTAGCATTTTGTATTTATGCTGATTTATTCAAGATTATCTTTGTACTGCCTAGTTTCCTACTAAGTATTACCATGCGTATACATTTTCGACCTAGACCTCCAGCTGCTGATCCTCAGCCCAAGGATCTAACCAATGGTCCCTTAGACCTTATAAGAGCAGCCAGTGAATTGCGTATAGGGCAAGCTGCTGATTTAATCTCTGCCAGTCTAGATATTAGCAGGCAAAGTAATCTAGAGCCCAATCAATTACACTTTATACCCTGTATTCATAGGCATCATTTGGCCTTCCAAGGGCTGAAAATTATACGTCAAAATAGTCTAGTCTTGGACGGTTGGCGTGTTTGTCAGGATCAGTACTTCTATCAGCATCATCAGGAGCAGCATGACAGTAGGCTATATTTCTATAGGCTCTGCGACGATCCTCTAAGAGGACTAAGTCGTGAGCCTTTGCCCAGCAACCTGGATCATATAATCTATATGGATTTTAAATTAAGTAGTTGGACTAGCCCAGAGCAGATACGCATTCTTGACCTATGGTTGCATAGTAATAGTCCAATCAAGTTACTGCACATAGACTGCAATGAAATTGATCAAGTCGGCTGTTTCGATCTCTTGGAGCAGATCAGAGATATTCGGTGGACCACTAATTTATTTCTAGATCTTTGGGACCGTACTCCGCATTTTCAAAATCGAGAAAGTGTAGAAAAGATAGCTCGTAGACTAGACCGCATAATCAAGTACAGTATCACAGCTGAATTCCACAGTGCTCCTATCAGCAATGTCAGCGGACTATGCTATCTCTACGACCTAAAAAATCTAGATTCTGCGCCTATTAAGTACTATGAATTAAACAGGTCCTATTTGAGTTTTGCCGATGCTCTGCGTAATAACAGTATCAAGGGCACAATGATAGGCTAGTCCCACATGCTTCTAAAGTCTCCATAATGACGTATGGCTGTGTAGGCTGCTTCGGCTAGAAATTCAAAGTGATCACGCATAGTCTGTATGGTAGGACTGGGTACACTGCTAGAATCTAACACATAGTCGTAGGAGGTCTGTCCTAGTTGTACATAGTAGTTGCTTGTTATACCTCTACGTTCACCTAGTTCTGGAAAAACACTGCGTGTAAAAAAGCAGGTATTAGCGAATTCTAGTGCTTGACGACGTGTGCGTATTTGAAAGAATTGTTCTGCATAGGATTCTTTTGGTCTCCAAGCAGGTCGACTGATATGATCTGCTAGGATCTCTGTTTCGTATTCTACAATATAGTTGGGTATTGACCAACCGTGTAATTCATAAGTGTCTGTGAGAATAGTGCGTATACCTTGTCTTGCCGCTGTCATAGGCGTCTCCTCACTTGTTATAATTATTTAATCTTGGACATGGGTTCTAGTTATGTGTGTATTTAATTCTAAAAAATTGCTTTCGGCTTTTCGGCTTCGCCGATTGGCTTGGCTAAATACCCTGATGAAAATCAAGTTGTTGCTCAGTCTACTTCCGGCGCCTCTGTTTGCCCTACTGGGATCCATCAGTGTCTATCAAGGTCACAGTCTATGTTCGGCCTGGCCCTATGAAATGGCCACTATGTGGTTTGTCATGTCCTTGGCACATATCTTACCTTGGATTGCCTATGTGGAGCAGCGCAGATTGGGTCGTTATAGCCAAGTGGTTGTTCCGGTAAAGCAGCAGTGAAAATTGCCTTCTAAACACTCCACAATTACCCAGTATAGTTCTTCTGTAACATCAGGCTCATTGGTACAAAATACCATGTGATTGGCCTGTACTGTGCCCTTGGGACCCTGCCAAGTTTGCGTATACAAAGGTTGATTCCCCCATTGGGGATGTAAATAGGTTCCGGTCTGACGCCAACTAGTAGTAATCAAAGTAGACTGATTCGTTTGAGTGTGATTGTTCCTGTCATTTGAGTAGGATGGCTAGTACAACGATAACTATAGTTTCCTGTGGCAGTTTCTGGAATTTGCCAGTATAGTGTGCCAGAAGTACGACCTACGTTTGCTGTACCTGCTGTGGTCACTGTGCCAGAAGTGGTCACATGTATGATACCTGTTGTAGCCACTGTGCCACCTGGGTTCATGATTTGAAATGGGTGACCTGCACAGTTTAAATTAAATGCAATGGTAGTGCCTGTGAATGCATATATTGTAGGATCTAGTGTATTTCCATAGTGGCTGTCCATTCTAAAACCCGAACCTCCGTTGGTCCCGTCATAGACAAAGCCCACGCCTATTCTTGCTATGGCCTGTAGAAAAATCTTATCCACAGTAACAGCACCATAGTTACCAGTATTAACACCACCGCCTGTATAAGCAGGGTATACAGCAGTAGCAGCATCCGTTAAATTGCTTACATTGGTTATGCTATTGTTTATTGTAACGTTGCCTACACCGCTACTAGGGTTGATAGTTATGCCAGTTCCTTGTGTTATCTGAGTTACGCCATTATTAGTAACTGTAACAGCCTTGTTACCAGCATCTGCTGATAGTGTTATTCCTGATCCTTGGAACATGGTAAATGTTGATGTACTTGTATCAGCAGGAATGCTGGTACCTGCTACATTCATTGTGCTAAAGGTGTTTAAACTTGCGCTAAAAGTAATTGTATCTGTTACACTATTTGTAGTAATCGATACACCGGTACCGCCAACCAATGTCAATGTGTCGTTAACATCATCGGCCTGCACATTTGACTGTCCTGACACTTGAATAGTGCCAAACGAGTTTGTTGCACCACCGCCACCACCGCTGGCACTGATTACAATAGTTTTTGTTTCGTTATTTGTGGCAATCTGCACATTAGTTCCGGCCTCAAACGTTAAACTTTCTGTGCTGTTAGTTGCATACACAGTAGGGTTGCCGGCAACAAGGATGTTGCTAAAACTATTAGTTAGACTGGTACTAGTAATAGTAATTGTATTATTAGTGCTGTTTCCTACCATAGTGATACCAGAACCGGAAACTAATGAAACAGTGCTTTCTACATTGTTATTGTCTATGAGTTTTATATCTGACCCTGCTACGGTATTTTGTACATCTATACTGTAACTTAGAGCAGCCTGACTGTCTATGGTAAGTGTTTTTGTAATATCATCTGTAGTAATAGTTACATTTGGACCTGCGGCTATTGTCAGTGTATCTCCATACTGAGTGGGCTCTATATCATTTTGTCCGCTTACTGCTATGGCTTGGAATATATTGGGTTTGTTATTAAGATTGCCAAAATCTAGATAAAAAGCACTATCTTGTCCGTCTAGTGTGTCGGCATCGGTTCCAGCACCGCCCACAGTGGCGTCAGTTGCAGGACGCCAACTAGTTCCAAACCATTTTAAAACTTGACCAACTAAGGGACTAGTGGTTGTAGTATCCACATCACTGAGTTGATCTATGCTTGTTACAGGTGTGCTAGCAGTAATAGTAACAGTATCAGTTCCAGCATTAGTAGTAAGAGTAATACCTGTACCTGCGGCCAGTGTTAAAGTGTCATTTACTTGATCTGCTGCAAGACTAGTCTGCCCTGCGACAGCAATTGTTCCAAATGTATTTTGAGTACTTTGCCCTGTGATAGTTATTGTGTCAGTTGTGCTGTTTGTGGTAATTGTAATACCTGTGCCTGCTTCTAAATTTAAAGTGTCCGAACTCGATGCTGCTACCACTGTACTTTGACCTGATACAGCAATGTTAGAAAAACTATTGATCGAAGTCGAAGGTACGTCACTTTGCAGAGCCAATGGAGTCCAAGCCCCAGAGTGTGCGAAATAAACTCTGCCTTCAAGGTGTGTATGGGCTAACATACCGTGGTAGAGTGTAGGGCTTACTTCATTTTGAAGATCAGCAAGGCTGTCCCAATGAAATCTTATTAAATTTTTGGCTGCACTAACAGTCAGACTACCTGTAATAGACAATTTGTTATTGTTCCAATATAGGTTAGGCTGTTCTTCTACGGTAGTTCCTGTGCTTGCATAATAGGCTAAACTTCCTTGGGTTCCTTGTTCAACCTCTCCACTACTGGCTCCTATGCCTGCTGCTGTTGCCTTAGCCAAGAACACCGCATCAGGAACATTTGCCAAATTGCTTTTTGCTAGTTGTGCTCCACCTACACCTTGTCCTGAGAAAATTCGTAGTGTGTTGTTAGTTTGATCCCAAAAGATTTCGCCACTAGATCCGGATGCATTATCTAGAGTGCTAGCACTGAATCCTCGAAGACGTATATTTCTTACTGGTAAGGCCATGTTCTATTAATCCTTAGTTTTAAACTATTTACCAATATTTTTAGGTAAATAATCTAACATGGAGATTAATATGGCAGAGACATACCTAATGCCTATGGCTCGTAATATAGAAACTAGGCAAACTGTTCAAGGTCGCGATCTTGGCGGCAGATATAGTCTTAAAGAGCGATGGGTGGCAGAAGAAATGGCCGAAAAACTAGCAGCCAAGATGACTGAAAGAACTAGACAAACTTGGCGTGCTTTTGTTAAAGAATATAAAGTCTAAACTTCTAAGTTATTAAGTAACTGTCTTAATTTGCTACTTTCCACTTGAACCGGTGTATTCTTTACGCTAATCCCTTGTGCAGGATCAGTTTGTTGCAACGTACTGGTTCTTTGCAAGTTATTTAATATTGTGCTGGCACGACCAGTTTGTGCTGTATCAACTTGTCCATCTTCTCCAGGATCAGTGATTCGAAGTGTGTCGATATTAAATTCTAAATCAATTTTTTGCCCAACACCACTGCTACTTCGAGTCTTCATTAACTGAATTTGATACCTTCCATGCTCTCGCATAGCACGACTTGTAAAAATACCAAATACATTATCAGCAGTCTGAATCTTACTTAATCCTCCGCTAATATGACTATGGTCAAACTCGACTTCTTCGACTGCCCCTCTGTTTAATTGACTGGCTGTTACCAGTATACAATTCTTTTCTACGGCCAAGTTTCTAAGTTCTTCAGATACGTATTTGTCTTTAACAAACAAGTTTTCTGCGCTAATTCTTTTACTAATTGGTAGCAAAAGATCCAAGTAATCGACCAACAGTACGTCTACTTTTCGTCCTAGTTTTATTTCATATTCTTTTAGATAACTTCTAATATCGTTAGTATTTTTTCCGCTAGGCAAATATTTTACTTGGTAAGTGCCAGATTTCTTTCCGATTACTCGGACACGCATCTCAACTTCGTCAATTTGTTTAAAAATATCTCTGCTTGGAATTTCTGTAACCATGCTATCTACTCTCATACTAACTAGTTCTTCACTTAGTTCAAGTGTAACATAAACTACATTTAGACCTTGTAAGGCCCAATTAACTCCTAGATTTGCTAAAAACAAACTTTTACCTGCACCGGAACCACCAGCAAAGATGTTAAGTTCTCCTCGATTCATTCCTCCAAATAATCGCTTATCTACAGTCGCCCATCCTGTGCTAATTTGGCCATTTTTATCTTTAATACGTAAGAGTCTAGCACGAGGATCAGCAAAGTAGTCTGTGCCCATGTCTTTAGTCAGTCCTACTTGCACTGCCTGTTTGATCAAATCTTCTACTGGTCCGTATTCTCCTTTTTCTAAAAGATCTGCACTTTTAAGAATAGCACGCTCTAATCCTTTATGTCTAATAAAGGTTTCAAAATCTTGTAGTAGCCAGTCATAGTGTTCTTCTCGTAAATCCCCGGGTGTTGTTAGTTCAGTCTTTGTGGCTGCACATGCTATTTCAAAAGTAGGTAGAACATTGTGCTCTACTACATAATCATTTACAAATTTTGCTACAGGCTGTAGTCTTCTATCAAAGAGTTCTGGATCAAAGATACTTTGGCATCTAACAAATGTCTCTGCATCTGTTAGCATAATTTCGAGATAAAGTTTTTGTATTTCGTAACCATAGTCTGCGTTTTGTTTAGTCATTATGTAAATACCTTTATATTATAGTGTTTTTCAAATTGTTCTGCATGTGACCTATCATTTACCATAGGTCTTCCTTTTATGTTTAAACTAGTGTTTAGTAGCATAGGGCATCCAGTTAACTGATGCCATCTTTCTAACAATTGCCGTATTCTTGAATTATCTTTAGGAACACTTTGTACTCGGCTAGTTCCGTCTACATGTATTATAGCAGGATATTGTTCAGGAAATCTACACTTACTGGTAAATTGCATGTATCGGTGATGCTCAGACTTACCTCTTATTGCAAAGTATTCTTCTACATATTCCTCTAGTATTGCAGGAGCAAATGGCCTAAACATCTCACGTTTTTTTATCATATTAACTTTATCTTTTATATCAGGACCTCTTGGGTCGGCCAACAAACTTCGATTACCTAGTGCTCTAGGTCCATATTCTGCTTTCCCTTGTGCGATTCCACAGATCTTTTCTTTTAAAAGATATTGTACAATTGTTTCTATATCAGTTATAGGATCTATATTATAACCTAAAAATGCTGTTGTCCAATCAATATGATTCTTAAATTCTGCAAGAACTGCTCCTACTGCACTTCCTGCATCTCCAGGATTAGGCATAATCCAAACATTATTAAAAAGACCAAAAGCAGCAGAATTGGCCACGCAATTTAGAGCACATCCTCCCATTAATACTAAATTTGATTCATTAGTAAGATGGCGTGCATAATAGAGTACATGTTTAAATAATTCTTCATAAACACGCTGTGTACCTGCTGCTATATCAAAATTAATCTTATCGTCTAAATCTGGTGCCCAGTCTCGACATCCTCTGTGAAGATTTTGTTTGAAAGTAAATTCTTCAAAATTTAGTACAAAATCGTTTGCGATTCTTGGAGCGAGGTGTTTTGCTTCTCCAAACGCACTCATACCCATGAGAATATATTCTTCTTCATTTGGTTTAAGTCCAAGACGCTGTGTCATAGCACTATACCATAATCCTATACTATGGGGATATTTTTGGCTATAAACTTTCTTTAGATTTCTGCCTGAAGCCTTCCATATTGTAATTGTTTCAAATTCTCCTATGGCATCTATAACAACAACACAGGCACTTTGAAATTTGCTAGTATAGTATCCAGCAGCAGCATGACTATGATGATGTTTAACAGTTTTTAATTTTGTATTAATACCATAGTTTTTAAGATACTTTTTTACGTCATTATCTAAAAAGCCTTGCTTGGATTTCAACTGCCTCAGGGTCTTAAGCCATGGTTTTTCGTACCAAATTACTTGGCTTGGTTCTCCCCAGTTTAGAGCATAGTTAATAAGATTAAAATCTAAATTAGGATCATTTTTAATTTGACTAAATCGTTCGCTATGACTAGCAAAGGCTAATCTTTCGTCACAGAACACTGCCAATGCAGCATCGTGACTGTTAGCACTTATTCCCCAAGTAATCATTTATAGATGAACGGGTCTCGTTGTCGTAGTTCTTCTAACCGTTTTTTAACTAGTTGTTTTTCTTTATACCTATAATAAGGAGTTAAAAGCCAGTCTAATAATTTTCTAAACATCTGTATATCCTTTAAGCCATTGTTTTGCAAACAATTTTATTTTTAGTTCGTTTTGTTCAGCGTTTAACACAATATTGTGTAAAGTGTGTAGCCTACCGTATTTAATACAACTATCATTGATATCTTTGCAATCTTCCCAATTAGGAAAACTAACATTCCAACCGAATTCTATGGCCTGTTCAATTATTTTATAACCTGATTTATCTCTGTCAGGAACAACTATAACCCTACGCTGTAATGCATCGATGATTCGTCTTTGTTGTTCACCTACCTCACTGCTCATAACTGCAACTGCTTCTATACAGATGGCATCAATTTGACCTTCACATACTATGACAATCTTTTTGTCTTGATCTTGTTGATCTATATTGAAAACATATCCTGGTTGCTGTTCTGCTATATATTTTGGCTTTCCGTCTGTAATTTTTCTACAAGTATATCCTACAATTCTTCCTTGGTAGAAGTATGGGATTATTAGCCTATTGTCAAAGCCATCTTCTGGAGTCCAATAGAAAGGATAGTCATCTAGATACAATGATCTCTTGTTAATGTATTCTAATACAGGAATAAGTTTTTCCGGAACATCGTCTAAAAAATTATATATAGGCTCTGCTCCTTTTGGCAAGGCTTTATCCAAAAATACTGTTGGTGCTATATTAGAAGATTTTGTAATTTCATCTTTTAGTTTTAAACTTTCTATGCTACATTTTGTAATGAGGTCATCGGGTACTCCTAGCCATCTCATCAGTTTACGAAATTTAACGGTTAATTGTCTACCAATCTGCCAACTTGTTTTGAACTCGCAATTAAAGCAATGATAACTTATGCTATCGCCATTAAGTATGATCCCTCCACGCTGCCTAGTGTCTGGTGTGGTACCATTATGGTGGCAGCAAACTGCGTTAAAACTTGTCCAACCGCTAGGAGTAGTTTTACGTTTAAAGGGCAGGTGCGAAAAAACAGTATCTATGATAAGACTCATAGATGTATGTTAGCGTCTTACAATTACTTTGTCAATTATTCCGGTAGTGTTAGGGCTAAGAATATATTTTATTCTTGCCCATATTTTAGACTTGTTATAATCAGGATTTGTATAAGTTTTTGTTAAGGTAGTTGTTGTAGATGCAACATTAAACGTTTCTACATTTGTCCAAGGGCTTTCAGTTTGCACTACGCTGTCTTCTGTAAATTGTACACTAACAGTCCCTTCAAAGTTATTAAAGACAAAATCTAAATTAATTTCTGGGTTTGACACTAGATCATTTAATGGATTAATTAAGGCTGCTTCGCTAGTATATCGTCTTACAGAAGGTTGTACCGATTCATCTAATAGATAGTTAAATGTATCAATAACTATATCTGGTATCTGTGTAGGTAACCCTTGTTCTATGAGTTCTATAGTTCCGCCTAGTCCGAACTGAGTATCACCGTAAATAGGGCTCTTAGAAGAATCTACATTTTGAATATAAACACTGTATTTTAAAAATTGTGGTTTAACTTCAGATAAGGCTGTATGAGGAATTGTGACTGTTGCTAATCCTGGAGTAGAACTATGCACAGCCGTGGCCAAATATAATTCTTGATTGTTTTGATCTAATATACTAAATTTAATAGTTTTAGAACTAACGTCGATTCGTTTTTGTTCTGCATTCTTAATATCTAGCAATAATTCGTTCTTGAAACCTTTATAAATTTTAAATCTACGTTGATACACTATTCTCCACTCCGTTGGGTGCGTTGCCAAATCAATTGTTAAGGTAACTCTATTTGGATATAAATAACTTGAAATTTTTTGCATCGGTGTTCGGCCTTCTATTATTTATGGTGAAATTAAGACAAAATATCCAAGAACAGTTACCTTATATTACCGTTTTACACTATGGTGAAGATGAATATGTTGGTATAATTATTAATCAAGATCAGCATGTAACCAGTTTCTTTGATTTAAATGTTCTTAGATCCCCTGAAGAAAAAACTAACCTTCTTGAGATAGGAGAGATATGGTGGTGGGAAAGCAATCGACAAATTCCTATAAGTATTTTTTGTAGAAAAGAAGTTGAACCTTATAGGTATGCAATTAAAACTTTTAACAGCAAAGATGTGCGTGTAATTTTAGGACCAACTGTTAATTTACTCAATATGACATTAAAGCGAATTAAAAGAAAACAAGTTCAGTTGATCAAAGCCGTCAGAAAATAATTTAATAGCCGTAACTTAAACTTTCGCATATAAGATTCATTTGAACAACCACAGCAGTGGCATATGCCACTGCGTGACTTTTCTTAAAATAATATTCATCGTTATCGGGCTTCGTCCAAATCTCGCTCATCACTGTAGTCCAATCTTTCCCAATCAGATAGCGTTTCGCGGGCCGTATCATAGCCAAAACGGCCGCTAGTTGGTCTATCGTCTTTGGTTTCATTTCTCTTAAGATCGAACCATGTCCGTTGACGTGAAATAGTAGATTGGTGAAATCGTCCTGCTCTAATAAATCCCATAGTGGCTCCTGGTTAAGAAGTTCAATAAGATGTTCTTCATCACGAACATTTTTATATAAGCCGACATTCAAGAAGTCAATTTTGAAATATCCTCTTTCTTCAGCCTTTTTATAATCTATAGTTGCAAGATTAGTAATAGGATCATAAGGAATTGGTTGTAGGTAAATTCCTGTATTGTGCTTTACCAATTCATTATTTGTTTCCCTACTAGCATTTACATGCGTTAGGTGTTTTAGAATAATATCTCTATCAGCAAAATCGATATCTATGTCTGGCATTTAGTGTAAAATCTCTGAATGAAAAAGCATTAACGGTAAATGGCTTGTCAGATAGTGTGCGTATGTGTCTGCATCTTCTATTGACTCAAAACCTGTTAACTTTACGTAAACACTCTTATCTTCTTCTGAAAGTATAATCTCCATATCGAGATTTACATCGAGTTCTTCTGTTTGAACGTTCATAGATCTGCCTCCTGAACTATACGTTTTACAAGATCCAAATCGAAAGTTTGAGTTCTAAACTTTTTGACCCAAACCTGAGGATCTATTATATTACTTATAGCCGCGAGCTGATCATCACGCATAGACTCAAGCAATTTTTTACCTGATTTACAATTAAGAATAAGCCATGGGCTTACTTTACCATCTTTTATATCATAACTGGCTCTATTCGAATTTACATATAAAAAATAATGATTCCATGTGCTATTATTTTCATTTGCCCAAGACTCCATGTGTTTGATAGATCTCTCTAGAGCAGTTTCTACATGTTCTGTATGAATGAGATTGATTACATATTTTTCATACAGCGCTTCTCTGCACCAATGGTCTAACTTAACGCCGCTTTTAATAACATAGTCAATAAATTTATCCGGATACAACGGATTGACATTACTAAGAAAACTTCCGAATTTTACAAATGCATTATAGTATTGGCTATCTGCGAATTCTGCATATGTTTTAGTCTCTTGACTGTTTTGTGTTAGTTGATAAAATCGATTATATGTTTGGTATCCTAGTACTGCGGATTTTTCATTTTTAGCGAAATGTCTACGTTTTTTCTCGCACATATGTACAGTCAATGTTTTTTCTTGACTGAATGTATTATTACAATATTGACAGACGAATTTAGACACAGTAAACGATAGCATAATTATAAAAGTTTTGCAATTTCTTTTTCACTTATGCCATGGTCTCGAGCCAGTTGGATTGCTTCTTCCTTTGTAGTAATTTTTGATAGAACTTCAATTTCATCATCTCTTCGATTCTCGTAAATTTTAGATAGGAAATTATACATTTTATTTGTGTTACGTTTGAATCCAATCCATTCGTGAAAATATACCTGCTTACTTTCATGCCCACACATACATAGCAACATCCAAAGTAGTTTAGGATGCTTTTGCAAATCATTCCAATTCTTATTGAAATATTCATTTACTAAGAGTAGGTAATGTTCTTGCAATTCACTTTTATTTGTTTTGACACTGCTAACATATCGATTCAATATAAACAGTTCGCTCTTAAGAGCAGATTGCTGTGTTTGATCTAATTCATCCCATAAGGATTTTATGTTAAGATCAATTGCTGCAAGTTTTTCTTTTAGTTCAATTTTTTCACTCATTGGGGGTTAGTCCGTTACTGTGCTTATCGTTTGGGGTATCTGCGTCTTGAAATAACCTTCGTTCTTGTGTGGTTGGTTCTTTGAATATCTTTCTTGGATTGCCACACATATGACATTTAGGATTACCACAATTTAAGGCATGATGCTTGGCTAGTTTATGTGGCTCATCAATAGGGACATTGTATGCTTTGGCTATCTTAACCTGTTTATTAACAGCATTTTCATCTTTTAGCCTACGACGGCTGTTTTTGATCTTATCCGTTTGATTACTCATTTTGGGTCATCCTTAGACAGTCTATATAGTATTTTAACACGTTCCATGGCTTTTTGTAAAGCCGGATTGGTTTTCGCTGCCTGCCTAATTTCATTCCACAAAATATGTTCTTCAAAATCTTTTTGACCAGGGCTGTTGGTACCTACATGACTATTGTTCGTGTCATATTGATAACCAACAAGATGTTTATTACTACTGCCAAATTCTCTAGCATAGATAGTTTTCCCGCCATCAGGACTTTCATAGATAAGAGGAGTATTTGGTTTAAGCGTTCCCATGTAGTAGATTAGTGTTTTTTGTAAGAGATAACAAATCTATTTTTTTAAAATAATCCGGATGAAGCCTTACAACAGTAGGACTTATTGCTCTTATATCCACTATCGCATCTCCTATTTGCTGATCGGCAGGCACAAATCCGTTTTTTGCTATCCAAGAGATTATTTTATTGGCAGCATTGGGTTTTATGATATAACTGTAAGCACCTTTCATATAGTTGCCAGTTTCATGCTTTTCTAATAATTTTGAACTATCGTGATAATATTTAATATATTTTAGAGGTTTGGATGATTCCTCATTAATAAGAGTGTTGTATGAATCACTAAATGGATCCAATCTATCTAATTTTAATACGTCATCGAAATTGTCTAAGACTCCGTCAGGTAGTTGTCTTATAAAATACCCATCATGTTCTAAAATTAAGAATGGAACATTTTCACTAGCACACCTTTTCCACAGATAGTAATGGCTTAAGAAGCATCCGTAAACCCCGGGTCGTTTTTTCTTAAATTTATACTTAGGTTTGATGTTTAATAGGGCTAGATGTTTTTGATAGTGATCTCCATGAATAGCATCAAAATATTCAACTTGCACACCGAATTTTTGTGCTTGATCAACGCATTCTTTAGCATACTTTTCAGAAATATGATTTTCTGATAATCTTATTATAAATGCTTTCATGTTTCTATAAGGTAAACACCTATAACTTTTCCTTCCCAACTTTTTTTAATGTTAGGAAAAGATGCTAATACTTCTTGATGTGACCAATCATCTTTAATGTGTCTTTCAAACGGGTTATCTTCTACTTCTTCTTGGGGATAATAGACTATAGGAATGCTTATAAAAATAAATTTAGAAAGTTTAATTAATTGGTCGATTAAAGATATAGACTCTTCTTTAGTTAGATGCTCAAGCACATCTCCTGCAAAAACTATATCTATCTTTCCTAGTTTAGAATAATTAAAATTCCTAATATCTTCTTGATATAGATTATCGTAAAGATCATTTAATCTATATTTTTCAATATAAGGTTTCCAGACTTCTATTCCTATCCATTTTGCCTGTCTGAGGATATCCGATTTTTTTTTAAAAAAATTATAGTATGTTCCTTTTCCTACTCCTAGGTCTAAAACAATTTTTTTAGGGGCATTGATTTCAGAAATCCATTTACGGATAACTTCTTTACCTTCTTTACTGCTGCTAGGCATTATAACTCCTATAATTTTCTAGATGCACCTGCAACATGCTATTTAGAATACCCTACGGTTTCGCGTTCAATATCATTGTGGTCAAATTGAGCCCAATATAACTCGTAGGCCACTGTGTCCTTAAGTGCTTCAAATTGATGATATTCACCTGGTGCTACCTTAGTGTACATACCATCTCGTAATATAGTTTCATCTATTAGGTCATAGTTGTTCTTCCACACTCTAATTAGTAAACTACCGCGTTCCACAAAAAATCCATTCCATTTATGCCGATGTTTGTGTTTACTACACACACCTCCTTCTTTAATATTAATTCGGTGAAACTCTAATACACCATTGGCTTCTATCAATTCCGTATTACCCCAAACTTTTCCGGCTATCATAATATTTTACTCAAATCTATCATTTCGCTTTGTCTGCTTATTTCTTTAACAAAGAACGCACACAGTGGTGCAGATTCTTTATTTAATGGCACTGAAAGTAATTGATTATTTTTCATTTTAGGAAAATACCATTTTACGTCATTATAAAAATTTACAATCTCAATCCTATGAAATTCCATTTTAAATCCTGATAATGGGTTAAAGCAAAACGCTTCAAATCCTCGATCATTAAGACTTGTTAATGGAAGAATCTCTAAGTCACAGGCACTACTGCTATCACCTACTGCAATGCTCCAGTCTAAAGGCATGCTAACTTCTTGGTTACCTATTCTTAACACCATTGCAGGGCTGTTAAAACTTTCTAAAAAGATTAATGGAATAAAAAAGAAGTCTGGGTTTTGTGGATCGCTGTTATCCAGCACACTAAACCTCATGTCATCTTCTATTTCATCGGGTAGGTTATTTAAATCGTATGGTTTATTTTCTAATGTTAATATTTGCATTTTACTTCCAGTCTATTTTATCTTGACTAAATGGGTACTTCGCTTCTTTATAAAACTTTTTTCTTTGAGTGAGATGTCTTCGTGCGAACTTACAAGTGCTAGTGATGTCCCAGATTTGAACGAAGTCTTTATCTTCAGCTCGTCTAATACCTCGCCCAATACTTTGTATAACGCGGACAAAGCTTTTTCCGGGCTCCAAAAGAACCAGATTAAAAATCCTAGGGATATTAATACCCACAGCGGCCACACCATAAGTCGCCACAATAATCTTGTTATCAGCAATTTGAATTTCATCGTATTCTTCTTTTCTGTCTTTAGTTTTTACTTCTCCTGATATGAATACACTATCTTTTATTAGGTCAATCAATAATTTCCCTGTATCAATTCGATTAACAAGAATTAAAGTGTTTCCACTATCTTTAATATTTGATATTAACTTTGAAATATAACTAATCCTATCTTTGTTAGTGACTAGGTATTTTGTTTCTTCTGCGTATGATTTAAATTCCAATAGATCGACTAGTTGTATAATATTAACATGGCAATTACTAAGTACACCTTTTTCCTGTAATTCGTGTGCGTTTACTTTGTGTATAACAGGACCAATACTAGCAAATATTGCTTGGTTCTCATAGTCTTCTTTAGGTATGGTTCCTGTTAACCCCCATCGTATAGGTGCGTTAGATAAATTTTGAGTCAATAAATTTTTTAATACAGCAGCCTTTGCCATATGAACTTCGTCGACAATAATAGTGGTGACTCCGTCTAAAAACTCTGCTAAGGTCACTATTTCCTCAGAAAACTCTTTGCTCTTCTTGTCTAATATGTTTAGACTTTGCCAAGTGCAAATTGTATGAGTTCGTCCTAATTCTTTTCGATCTCCATAATAGACACCAACATCAAGACCTACATTGCGAAAATCTTCTTCTGTTTGCTCAACTAGACTCTTGTTAGGAACTATTGTTATAGTCCTACCATATGGTTCACAGATTTTACTCAATGTAGCAGTAGTGATAGTTTTACCAAACCCTGTTGCAATCTCTTGTAAACATTGAGGATTTTCTAAGAACTTATTTATTACTTCTACTTGGTCGTCACGCAACCTAATTAATTCACCTTCAAACCGATGTCCTTTCGGCCAAGTTTTATTTCCCCAAAAATCTTCTGTAATTTTATTGAATTTTAAATTTACAGGATTTCTTCGATCTTCGATATCTTCAATGTTTACATTATTATTTTCAAGTATCTCTAAGATTTTTGGAAGTTGGTTTATATACCCGGTACCACCTAACCCGAACAGTGTGGTAGTACCATCCCACCGTCCTAATTTGTAAGCGGGTCGATATCGTGCAGTAGGATCTACATACTTAAATGTATTACTTAACTTTCTTCTAATCTTAATCGGTAGTCCTTCTAATTTAAGATTTACCTCATCTTTAATGATTAACTTACATGATGTCATCTGTGTCACTTATCAATGGTTTTTGTTCTGTATAGTATACAATCAAGTCTACAAAATTGCAATAGACACTAGTTTTATTATTTCTAAAATTTGTTATAAAACTCACTACAGATTTGGGGTACCATTCGGTTTTTAATAAAAATTTTGGCAGTTGACTGTTATCTAATACTATTGCCTCTGTTGATTTAGACGTAATTTTGTTAAGAGAATTGGTACTAATAAATTGATTAAATTCGCTACCATTATTAGCATCTAATCTAAAATAGACATTTAATGATTTATTAATTTTTTGTAAGTTTTGATAAATTAAATTTAGATTAGATAAGCAATCTTTAGGGTAATGGCTATCTAAAATGAATAAAATTGGAAATTTATGGAGTTCGGTGATAGACTGTAAGATATTTTCTAGTGTTTCTTTTTTCCTATCAATCCAAATTTTTTCTTTACTGCGGTTAGCAATGCTTTCTGTTAAATTATTAGCAGTTTTTAATTCGTATGTGTATCCATATTTAAATTTTCTATCTGCCAATAAAACAGGATTACTTAATTCACTTTCGGTTAAATCGGTTTTTAAGGCATTAATAATAAAGGGGTTTTTTTCAAAATTTTCAAAGTATTCATTTTTTATAGCAAGTATCTTTTCTATTTCTTTATAATATTCTAATAAAGGTTCGTCAATTTCAAATTTAAAAGGTTTTAGTCCACGAATAATATGATAGATATTGCTTTCAGTAAGAGGCATAACGGCAATATTATTATTGATTATGGTTTTTTCGATTTTTTTAGATGATGTTATATTCAATAGAACTTGATTTATCTGTTTATTATAATTAAATTCTACGCAAAATTTATCTACAGTATTTTTTGGTATATAAATTTTTCTTATATTTTCGATCACTCTAAAAGATTTTGACCATTTGGGAGATTCTAGTATGGTATCGTCGATGGTTATATATTTTTTAATTTCTGATTTGTTTTCATTAAGGATTTTAATTAATAACTTTCCTTGATTAGCAGTCAAGAATTTGTTAGAATTTATTTGGCTGGCAAGACTTCTTAGTATCTTTTTATCTTTTTCAGGCAAGATTATGAGATTGTTATTAAAATTTTCCGAAACTATTTCAAGAAGTATAAAATCAACTGTATTCATTTGTAAATTATAGTGAAAATTTCATTAAAAGTCAATGTTTTAGAAAAAATTTCTTAAGGGATACCCTTCTTCTAATTCGTAGTCCATCCATTCTGTATGGCAAATATCTAATAGCCAATTTTCCTTATTAAAAATCTCAGGATTTTCTATTTTTGAAAAATCCTTATTGGAGACAGGGTAGGCAAGGCTGTCAAACTCTGTAAAAACTGGTATTCCAGCGATTGCAGCCTGAATTCCTGTATTGCTACAAGGGTTAAAAACACACCATGCATTTAAAAACTCTTGATCATGATCAAAATCATCATAAGTTCCGGTAACTTTCTTAGGTATCCTTATATCGATGCCTAATTCTGGCAAAAATTGGCACCACTCATAGTCTCTCGGGTGTGGTCTGAACACTATTTTACGGTCTGAGTGTTTTTTAATTTTGTTTACCAAGTCAACAAGCCATTTTTCAGGAGGAGGTCGATTAACCCATTGTTGACTTTTAGAATGTTGACCGCATATTAGTATGTTATCTCCTACTTTTTGAGGAGTTTTTAAAAAAATACCTAATTTTTTAGGTCTATTAAGGTCATAATTTTCTTTTTTACCAAAAAATCCTAAATTATTAATATGATTTAATCCAACTCTCCAAGTTTTTCCTCTAAACAATCCACCGACTTCGAGGACAATAATTTTTTTGCCGCTTTTTTTTGAAAAATTCCAAATTTCTTGGTTATTTTTCATTTTTCCATGCCAGAGTACAGACCAAATTACCATAGCATCAGCATTTTGGTCATGTTCTACAACTTCGTATCCTAATTTTTTTGCACCATTGCAAAAAGACTGAAAGATAGGAGAAGAATTTGAAGCACCAAACCTAGGAAAAATTGATATTTTCATACACTATATAAGTAATATACTATTTAACGAGGTCAATATGCCAAAGTATGCTGTTGTCACAACTTTTAATGCCAAAGGATATCATCAATATGCTCAAAAGTTTCTTAAAACTTTCATAGATAACTGGCCTAATACGGTTACCTTGTATGTTTACACAGAAAACTGTGAAATTTTAGAAAGGTCTGACAATTTGATAGTGAGAGACCTACATAAAGAAAGCAATGATATAGTTACGTTTAAAAACAAATGGAAAGATACACCTAAGGCCAACGGAGATATAAGTAAAGATCCTATACGAAGCAGAAGAAAAGATAGTAATAAAAATTTTAAATGGGATGCCATAAGATTTAGTCATAAAGTTTATAGTATTTTTCATTGTGCCCGCTCTACTGATGCAGATATTTTAATTTGGATGGATGCTGACATGATTTGTCATAGTCCGATTAATATATTACAGATTAATGACTTAATACCTGACGATAAAGATCTATGTTACCTAGGAAGAGATGGCAAATATCCTGAATGTGGACTGTATAGTCTTAAATTGCAAAGCCCCGTTATAAAATTATTTTTAAAAGAATTTCAGAGAATGTACGATGACGCCGAGAATGGAATTTTTAAGTTAGACGAGTGGCATGATAGTTATGTTTTTGAGCAAGTGAGGAAAAAATTTCCTAATTTAAGCATTTTAAGTTGGGCAGAGAATCTAGGTGATTTAAGACCTTCTGTATATAATACAAAAGGAGAAGGACATCCCTTAATTAACAGTGATTGGGGTGCTTTTTTGGATCATTTAAAAGGTGACCGAAAAGATCTAGGAAAAAGTAGGGATATTGATTTAAAAGTTAAGAGAAAAGAGTCTTATTGGTCCACATAGTCCTTCATAAACCTCCAAGCCTCCCCTGATTTTAGTTCATCAAAATTCCAATGACACATAGATATTTTTTCTATCCATTTTTGTCGGTCAAAAAGGTCAGGTGTTTCGATTTTAGATAAATTAGTGTTACCTACTTCGAAACTTTGACTATTTTCTGGTTTAGGATCTGTTAAAAAAACAGGAATTCCTTCAATAAGGCTGGCAATACTTGGACTGCTATTATAAACTATGGTTGCCCACGCATTTTTTAAATCTTCTATAAGCGATGGTTGTTTACTTACGCTCACGTTTGGTAAATTTATCTTTAAACTCTGTTTAGTGGTTTTGTCACCGGGGTGGGCTCTTACAATTATGGGTCGGTCGGTGAACTTTTTTACAATGTTTATAGTTGAATTGAGCCATTCTAAAGAATTTAAACCTTGCATACTCCATCCGCCATTTCTTTGTAAGCAAATTAGAACATGTGACCCGTTTTTTCGATAATCTTTAAGAGATAGTCCCAGATTTTGTTTTATTCTACTCCAACGACTAGGGTCTATGTGTTTATCAAAATAAAATCCAGTTGAAGGAAACACTCCGTCGTAACTGTAACGTAGATAAGTTTTAGTATTACCGGGGTCAGCATATAGAAATAAATTACTATCAACAATTAATGTTTTTTTGCTATTTTCTTTCTGAAAATCTAGTATTTTTTTACGTAATACTAAGTGAGGACTAGTTTTGCTATTTTCATGAACAAATCCCTGCAATATAGCCACATCGGACATCACTAGAGTAGGTTGAAGATGCTTTATGGGTCTATCACCTTGCATCATAACTCCTAAGCAATAGTTATCTAAAATAAGAGGCTTTTCTGGATTTGAATTATTAGGCGGAATGCCTGCATAATATGCGGCCACTGTAAATTTACGCATAATATTGCTTAACTAACCTTACTGCTGTTCCATCCATAAGTTCATCGTAACTAAATTGACTATAACTTAAACTACACAGCCAATTAGCCAAGTTAGGCCTGTATAAATTATTAATATCCGATAACTTTTGTCTTGTTATAGTATTTGTAATGTGCCTATCAAGTGTTATTACAGGTATTCCATTCCAAATTGCTTCTGTCGCCGCGTTAGAATTAATATTTACTAAACAATAATAATCTTCGTTCATTAATTCCTTATAAAGCGACTTTCTTATTTTTTTAGGAAATTTTTCTCTAAAAATTATTTTTTTATCAGTGTAATTTCTTAATTCTGATTCAACTTGAATCTTCCATTCTTTAATGTTTATTCCGAATATCTTGGCGCTAAAAGGGCCCGGTTCTATTACAAGAATTTTATGACCGTCGTGACGCCAATTTTTAGGAAAATCTTTAAAGGTTCCTAACCTGTCAACTGGTGCTTCGAAATTGCCGTCAAAATGAATGTGGTTCCTTACTAATCGGTGCCATTTTTTATTAGTTTCTAAAAAATTTGTATATCCGCTATCGATAAACCAGAACGGGCTTTGATTTTTAATTTTTCCTACTAAAAACCCTTCATTATTAACTGTATTTCTTAACAAGCAATCACTTGTTATATCAGATACTTTAGACCTTCTTACAAACTTAGATCTAGGGTTTATATCAAATCCTACTGTTTTTATAAAATTTTGTGTTTTGTAATTTTTATAGAGGCGAAAGATTTTATCTTCGCCTAACACATTAAAGACCTTATCGATATTTTTGTGTAAAGTTAAAAATAATCTACTTTTTCTTTCTCGTATTGTTTGTTCTGATTGATTTACATATAATTTAAGATCAGTGTTGATGTATTTTAACATCTTTTTTTTGACCTTGGTTATTTCTGTTTCTTTATCAAAATGCAAACTAAGTTTTTTATTTTTCTCATAGGAGATTTTTAAACGTGCTGAATGTTGCGTAGTCTCGGGCCAAGTAAATAATGGAAAATTATAAAATTTTGTTTTACTTGTTAACACATCAACTAAGAATGCTACTATTTCTTTATCATTAATCAGCAAATTCATTTAATATTTTCCAAGCAGTTCCATTCGTGATTTCTTCCACAGTAAATTGCCCGTAGGCTAAGTTTTGACATTGTGCTATGATTAACTCGCGCTGGGGAAGCCAAGGATTCATTAATTGTGATAAATCTGTATTGGATATAGGACTTGCAGCGCAAGGGACGCTGACAAAAGCAGGAATGCCGTATAAAACGCTCTCCAAAGCCGCAATACTATTAAAACAAACTGTAGCATGTACACCGGAATTAAAAGCATCATAGATACTATATTCATGGTTTCTGTAGGAACGACTACCTTTTACTCTTATTTCGATTGGCATATCTGTATGTTTCTTAATTTCCTTAGTAGTTTCCTCTACCCAAGTTTGAGTATCAAAGTTGTAATAATTACATGCTTTAGGGTTTGGCAGGACTAGCAATATTTTTTTGCCGTTGCGTTTCCACCCTTTCCATTCAAGCCTAGGATCTTGTCCAACAAGTTTCATCCATCTGTCACTGGGCCTAGGTTTTATTGTAGAATGTTGAAGATCATTTTTTACTATTCGATGATATATTTTTTTACCTGTCGGATTACCAAGGCTAGGAAAATTACCAAAATATCCTGTATCTACATAGTAAAAGTCTCTACCTGTTTTTTCGCAATTTTTAATAGTTTTCTTCTTTGCAATTCCACGTATCGTTAGTGCAATATTTTCAGTTTCTCTGTCTTTGGTGACGGCTCCGTTCGTTGAATTAGCGAATAGAGTTAAAATATGGTTATCGTGTTCTTGTTCGTTCATTTTAACATTTCTCTTAAGTAGCGTTTCCATACTTTATGATACGGACATCGTCTATATTCAGCGAACCATGGTCCACCTTCAGTGTAATGTATAGCAGACGGAGTACCATCTTCAGGTTCGTTATACCATCCTGCTAACCAATTCCATTCAGGCATAAGGCTACCTATTTCCTCGTCCTTTAGCCATTGAAATCTGTGTAAAAATTGCCCTGTTTGAGTATTAATAATTTCAGGAGTTAGCATTCGATTGCTAGTGTGGCCGCAGTTCCATAATATGCTTGAACTCCAATTTTTCCTAGGATACGGAAGTTGCTTACAGCCATCCATCTTTAACCCTTCTTTGGGTGTGTAATCATGTTTTACAACCATAACAGCATATTTGTTATCGGCTAAATCGAATAATTTTTTCACATCTTCTACAAATACAAAATCACAATCTACAAACATAGCCCATCCTTTATAATCTGTAAGGTATGGAACTAAAAATCGAGTGAATGTAAATTCGGTTGAACTTAAAGGATCTATTGGTCTATTGTAGGTACCTGCTTCACGCAAATCTTTTTGTTTCAGTGCGAATACTTCAGCATTTTTATTATGCTTTTTAATACTATACTCACAGACTTGATAGGCGATATCTTCTCTTATGTCGTATCCTACAAAGATCTTCATTTTCTTTCTATATCCTCTTCTATGCAGAGTTCACCAAATTGTACCTCTAAAATCTTACAGGGTTGATTATAATTATTTTGACATTGGTGCCAAACTAATTTTCCTATATTGTAAGTTTCGTGAATCTGTTTAGTTATTTTATTTTGAATTCCGTTATGTTCAGTGATTATATCACACTGGCCATCAAGGATATACCAATGTTCTGACCTTTGTTTATGTCGTTGCATAGACAGACTTTTTCCTGGTAAAATGACAAGTTCTTTAACTTTATATCCAGGGTTTGAATCTAAAACTTTCCAATATCCCCAAGGTCTCTCTACTTTTTGCGCTGTCCAATTATCTAAAATAACTCTGCTAGAGTTTTGTTTTTCTTCTCCTCCGACGCCAAAAACAAATTCTACATCGTTGAATACCATTTCAGGTATATTATCTCTGGTACGATCCCCACCATTTGCAAATATTAAATGATGCTTCTGAGGGTACATTTGTTTAACCATTGCTATAGCCTGTATAGCACTATTATCTTCATCTCTGAAGGCAATGACTTGGTCAACCATTTTGAGGTTACGTATGATTTCCATACGTTCCCAACAAGGTAAAAATGGCCGACCTTTTTTACGGGTCAGCCATGCATCACTGTTTACTCCAACGATAAGTTTATCGCCTAATTTACGTGCTTCTGTAAAGTAATTTAAATGCCCAAAATGTAATGGATCAAATCCGCCTGTCACTAATACTATTCTCATGGCTATATTTACAAACTAGCATCTTCCATTCCTGCAACTCTGAGTTTAACAATGTTAGTAATCATCCATTGTTTTTGATCAAGTGCTTTTGTCACACCTAACCATTTATTTCTTATTAAGGCAAATTCATTAATAATTTTCTCAAAATCGACAACATCGTCTTCTCCTTCAACAAATTTTTCGCAATCTCTGCTGCTAAGGGCACGTTGATAGTTTTCGAGATATTTACGAAAATGCCGACTTTTCAGTCGGCGTAATTCGATGTTTAAGTACTCTAGAATAGCCTCTATTTCTTGAAGTTGCCCGAATCTATATTCTGTTATTCCTGGCATACTGGCTGCTGCTTTTTCTATATTACCAGTTATACGGCTATCTTGTTTTGCGACTTGTAATTCGTTATTATAATATTCCACAGCATCGGGGATATGACTAATATCCTTGGATATTTTAGTATACCAATTCATTCGTCTTCTTCGTAGTCCCAGTTATCCTCTTCGTAGTCCTCTTCGTCTTCATTGCCTTGATCTAAATAATATTCTATAGCAGAGTCCAGGTCATCGTCAATTCCTACAGCAGATTCTAATGTTCTATCAGAAATTCCATGATCAGCCAACAGGTCAATATAACGTTCACCTACTGCTTCTAAAACCTTTTTATCTACATATTCTTTAAATAACATCCAGATGTCGGCAATTTGATTCTCATTCATGTTCAACGGGCTCCTCAGTTTGTTCTGTTATAGTTTTTTTATGATTAGGAAAATCATCCATTATCATATGTAATTTATCATCTTTCCACTCTTTTCGGTAGTATAAATGTTCTTTACCTAAACTGTCAACAAACTTGAGTCTATTCCCCTGTTGTACTAAAAGTCCTTCTTTTTCAAATAAATCTACTAGCCCACTGCAAGGATTCATTCCTGTTTTATATGGAATCTCAACCTCCATAGTTTCAAAAGGTTTAGCATATCTAGTTTTCATAACTTTACAAGCAGCGCGAATACCGTGTACTTGAGAAGTTTTATTACCGTCTTCGTCGACTTTTAATTTTAATTTACGCATGGCTACTACAATACTACTTGCGTAGATAAATCCTTGTCCACCTGAAATCTTGTCATCGGGATCAAACATGTCTTGGCTAGCATAGGTATGGTTAGTAGCAACTAGTCCAATGTTATGACTTCCAAACATGTTAACACAATTACGAACTAATGCTGTCAGTGCTTTAGGCTTACGGCCCATGTCACCTTTTAAGTCTCCTGCTTCAAATTGGTTAACATCTGTCGGTGTCAATAGCATACCTAAACTATCAATCACAAATAAGACCTTGGGCTTAGCCTCTTCTGGCATGGCCTTATACTCTTTCATAAACTCATTAATAGTTTTAGCAACATCATCTATCATTGCCATATTAAGTTTAAGAAGTTTATTCTCGTCAGTGTCAACACCTAAAGCATTTAACCAGGCCTGATCTAAAGCATTTTCACTGTCAACTAAAACAACATATATGCCTTGTTCTTGTGCATGTTTAATAATATTACCTGAACAAATATATGATTTACCTGCACCACTTTCTCCAGCAAAAACTGTCACCTTGCCCAAAGGAATTCCTTTATTGAAATCTCCGCTAATCAAATAATTTAGGGCATAATTACCTGTACTTACCCAATCTGTCGGATCATTAAATCCAACACCAAGTCCATCGATACTCTTTGTTAATGTTTTACGAAATTTACTTAAATCGAAAGGTTTTGTTGCCATTACTTTATTCCTTTAGGGTATTCTTTTGGTATAACTTCAATGTCAGTTCTACCAATGGCTTTAAGCCAAGTATTCAATCTATGAATTACTGTTGAATCATCTTTAGGATTGTCAAAATTTATATTGCAATCCATAACAGTATCCCCACTGTCTGCTTCACGACTGCTGTAATTCAGAGAAAAGTTCTCATTAATTTCAATAGTTTTTGCCATTATAATTCTCCGCAAAGAAGGCTCGAGTTTCCCCGAGCCTTATTGTTTATTGCTTGTTGCGATTGCGAATCATTGCAAGGATATCTTCAGCCTTACTACCACCTGCATTAGATGGCTTTGATTCTTCTACTTTAGGAGCAGATTTAGGTGTCGGAGTAGATGCTGGCTCATCGTCGTAATCTTCTTCAGGTGCAGAAGATTTGGTATTACGCGATGCAGGGTCTCCAGTGGCAGAACTCATACCCGCTGGTTTAAAATATTGTCCCCAACGGTCCATGTCGAATGGCTCTCCATCTACACTGGCCTCAAACATTTCTTTAATGACCTTAACTTCTACATCGCCTGGTTTCTTGGGCAAATAATCCTTCAAATTAAATAACCCATGTTTGTCAATAGCAGAACTTTCATTGTCGGCTAATGGACGACTACGGCGACTCCACTTACTTGTACTGTAATCAGCATACCCGCCTTTGCTAGTTTTAATAAGTTTGAAATCAACACCATTTACAGTGTCGGTTGGCAGGTCGTCCATCTCAGGATCAAGTAATGCTCCGCGGATAAGTTGGAAAATCTGAGGACCAATGATAAACCTACGGATAGGATTTTCTGGACGACTGTCTTCTTTTAAACCATCTTCTACTACAAAACCTTGGAAAATATAACTACGTTTCTTCCAATATTTACGACCCATATCCTCAAGACTAGGATCTTTGAACCAACCACGTACTTCTGATAAAATTGGACAAGTCTCGCCATACATTTCCATACACGGAACATTAACTACTACTGGCCGACTATCGGTAGAATCTTTTACCCCGGGGAACGGCAACTTAATCATTGCTCTCTCAACCCAGAAAAAAGTATTGTTTGAGTCTCCGTCAGGAAGAAAACGGACTGTTGATTCACTGCCTTCCTTTAAATTCCAGAACGGATAGATTGAATTATCTCCGCCTGTACGCTCGCCGCCACCTTGGCGTGACTCTTGTTCTTTTAATTTTGCGCGAATTTCTGCTAAAGATGCCATAATTTTTCTCCTATTGTTAGCCTCTAAAATTTGCCTATATTGTCTAAGACTTTCTTAAACAAAAAACGCATACATGCTATTGTATGCGTTTTTATTTAGTCTTGCAACCTCAAAGATTGCCGAAACTTGATTAAATTAATCCAGCCAATTTTCTTATTCTATTGCTTTCAAAGACTTGGCCGAGTTCTGCAATTACTCTTTCAGCGATCTGTCCGGCGCCTTCGCCGAACTCTTTTTCTACAGCAATCTTGACACCTTCTTCGCCTTTGGGGAATTGTCCGGTGTTTTCGTCAAACATTGATTTTATAAATTCGATAATTTCAGTTTGGCCTTTACTCTCGACAAAGAATTCGTCTGGGTCTAGGCCGACCATCTTGGCTGCTTCGCCCAAAGTCATTTCTTGGCCACCGATGTTAATTACTGTTTCTTTCTTGGCGCCCGCTTTTTTGGCTTTTTCCATTGCTGCTTTGGCCAAGTGCTTGGCACGACTATGACCACCGTGTTCTGCTTTGTCACCAGCCTCTTTGTTTTTCTTTGGAGGATCTGGATCAAATGGTGGATCGTCATCTTTTTCTGCTTCTGTCATTGCAAGGTCATTCATATACGATTCGAAGTCTGTTAGTTCTTTAATTTCAGATTCGACTTGCGCTACTGGATCTAACTCGCCTAAACTTGTTAATAGATCATCTGCTCCGATTTCTTTAATAGGAATGCTACCTTCCCCAACCAACTTATAAATGTAAGGAAAGACATTTTTTAACTCTTCATTAAAAGATCTAATAGTTAGACGATCTATCCAGTCATTTACTATATCTTCTGGGATTTCAATATTATCAGAAGTGGTAAAACTTTCTGCAAAGGATTGATAGTAATTTTTATTCTGTAAACTATGAATTTCTTTTTTGACTTGATCGATGCGCTCTAAGACTTTGCTATTGATATTGCCCATTGCTTCGCTGACCATTTCATTACGATCTACATAGCCTTTAAACATTCTTAATTTTGATAGTTCCTCACTTAATCCAATAATATGTTTGCCGATAGGGTCATAACTTGTTCCCCCGTGTGCAACATGCACTGCTAATGCTCTGGCACCATTTAGATGCTTAAATGGATATTTGAACCGCTCACCTTCGCTGCTTTCAACAAAGATACTTTCAATATGCATTGCGCGACCTGCTGGAATATCATAATTGACCGGCTTGCTGTGCTTAACTATTAATTTTGCCTCACCCATTTCTTGAAAACTGGTTCTAGAGGTTCCCCATAATTTACTTTCACTCATTACACCATCTCCGCGATTATTCGCCAAATATAATTGTTGCCTTGGGTCTAAGTTGCTTTTAGTTATGTCGCGAACATTATAGTCCATAATATGTCTACTAGCAAAATCACTCAGACTTTCAAGAAATCTAAACCATTGACGTTTTATGATATCTGGTTGATTGGCCACTATGTCTTGACTATACATAACCACCAGACCATCACTTTCTCCATCTGGATTATCGTCTATACTTACTGTTATTGTACCTAAATCTATATTATTTTTAACATAATTAAATTCAAAAAACCTTGCTTGTTTAGGTATATCAGTCGGATCTTCATCTTTATCTCTTAACTTAATACTGGGGAATTGAGTACGTAATTTTCCAAACAATTCCACAGCAACATTTTCAAGGTTTTTTTCCATAAATATATTTATCACATGGTAGACGAAATGAATATTGGCATAGGAGGTTCAAAGTCTTCTTCCTCAAATGATTCATTAGTGCTGTAAATATCAAATACTCTGCTATCCCAATCAGCCAGAACTTGACTCATACGAACAATAAGTAAGGCTGCACTGACTAGGTCATCCTGTTCTTCTAGTTTAGCCTTAAAAGTTATACCTGAAGCAATAAAGGTCTTTAACTCTGAAATTAATGGTTTGCTGTTAATAGTCATCTTATTAGATTCTATAAGATATTTTAGTCTAGCACATGCACTTATTTTAGTTTTGTGTGTGGTGTTAAATCCTTTACGAAACTTACGAACATGTCCTTTACGTATAGGCTCACTTACAAATAAACCAGGAAAACTTTCTTCACCTAAATCTCTAATACAGATTAAGCCTGCTTCACCAATGTTGTTATTTTCTATACTATAATAAATGTTGCTAGCATTGTCTTCGCCGATACACTCTTGGATATACTTTAGTATATCCCTCATTATTCTTATTTGTTGGCTAATAGGTGTAAGGTTGTGCTGCCATTCGCCTACTTGAGTGAAACTAGGCAATTCAAAAATCTGTATGGCTGCATTATTACCTCCGGTACCTAAACTTGGATCTAGAGCAACTGAATATAAACAGTCTTTACTTGGTTTTTTGTACCAACGAATTTGTCCTACGTTATACAAAGGCTGTTTACCCTCCATACCAGCAAGATGAATACTGTTAATCAGTGTTTCGTCATAGACCAGAAATTCACAATTATATTCACGACGGAAGCGCTCTTCACCTATGCGCCCACGTTCCTCTGTTGCCCAAGCATCATCTCTGTCTGGGTGCTCATCCCAAGCACAAGTAAACGGATAAAAACCGTTTACGCCTAATTCTCGTTCGTTTCCAAACTCGTCAAACTTTTTATTGGCTTCTTTCCATATTGTAGCAAACGTATCTTCGTCACTATTTGGTGTACTAGTTATTATACACTTTCCTCCAGTTGCCAATGTTGGCGATATGGAAGTCCAAAACTCCGCAGCAATGTTAGGAGGCACAAAAGCAAACTCGTCACAGTATAGTAAAGAAATACTCATACCACGACCTGTATTTTCTGTTGTAGTTGTACTAACTATACGGCTATTATTATCAAACTCTATACTACCTTTGTTATAATTTGTCACACCACATCGTATATGATCAGGGCATAATTCGTAGGCATAACGGATACGCTGCATTATTTCTTGCGATCCAGTATATTTGTGAGCACTAATTAATATAGTTTGATCAGGGTGAAACATAGCATACCACAATAGGTACCCTGCTGCACAAGTAGTTTTGCCCATTTGACGTGGTAGTAAATTTACATTAAATCTATGAAAGTGGTAGGCATCTAGCAATCTAGTTTGATACCCAAAAGGTTCAAATAATAATTTTCCTTTTACAGGATGTTGAATGTAAAAGAAGTTTTCACAGAAATAGTGATAGCCGTTGTCGGCGCTACACTTAAGCAAGTCATTGATTTGAGATTCAGTGAAACTTGTTTGCTTATGTGCCTTTTTAATTAAGACACCATCTAAACTTTTTCCAGCCATAATGTATTTACAGAAAAAAATAGGCCCTATGAGCCTATTTAGAAACCTTTAGTTATAAAGTTATTGATATTTCTGATATAATTTTTCTAAAGTTTCGCGAATTCTTGCTACAGCCATTGGATTATCACCAGGTTGCGCAGCAGCATAGTTGCCATGGGGGCGATGAATATCTGTTCCAGACATAGGTAATTCGCCCATTGTTTCTGTGGGCTCATTAGCATATTCGTCCATTGGTTGATCATCACCGATTACAACCTTTTTATCTAGGTCCATGCCAGGCTCATCATCATTTGGGTGGTCCATTTTACCTATTAAGTCGCCTAGATCATCTCCACTCCCACCATGCTCTCCATCAATATTTTTAAGAATATTAATAAGATCTCGAATTCCGCCTGACCCACTACCACTCATATTAACATTCATGCTGACATTATCTTGTTGAGTAGAGGGTTCTGGGCCCATTCCACAGCCCATTTCTTTTACCGGTTCTAGATTGCCGTCGCCGTCGAGATCTGCCTTCTTATCTCCACGCATCTTTGCTAACTGGACTTGTTGGCCAAAATAATTACCTTCATTTGGCTCTTCTACTACAGGGTTATCTAATTCATATATTTTTTTATAAAGTTCTTGAAAATTCATTTGTGTGATCCTTGTAATGCGCTTCTAGCAGGTCCTGGTTTTGCCATTTCATTGGCTTTTTCTTTATGCGCTTTTTTTGCTAGTAGTTGATCGTTGACACCTTTATATTGTTTAGGTTCATTATCCTTGCGCTCTTTTGCTAATTCTTTTAAAAAATTAGAAACATGCTTGTCGCCCACCAAATTTTGATGATTAGTTTTAGGATAGTCACACTGCCCAATTAATGCCTTACCAGATTTTGTTTCAGGATTTTCTTCTATGTTTGCTGCTTCTTCTTCCTTGAGGCTACGAACTTTGATTCGTGAAATTTCTACACCAGTGTGTTCTGAAATATAACTTGCAAGAACAGGACTAGTGGTAGGATATTTAAGGTTTACATCATATAATGTTATCTCTTGATTTTTTAATTCTGGAAAGTCTGGAAGATTTTCTTGAATAGGAGCAGTTTTATTTTTTGTAAACTTTATACATTCATATTTTTTAAGACAAGTTTCTACAACATCTTCAAAGTTATCGGGTATATCTCCGGCAACCTTGACCTTAAATTCGTAAATTTTTTCCTCTTGACTTTCAATTAGATATTCTTTAAAAGATTTCATGTTCTTTTTCCTGATAGTATATTTATTTCATATTCTTAAGTTTTTCAATTAGACTATTGCGATCTGACACAATAACTCCTGTTCCACTGACATCTACACTTTCATTAGGAGTTTCTTTGTCTAATTTTTCTTTCTTAATTTGTAATTCTATCATTTTAAGTTTTTTATCTATTTTAGCAGCCTTGGCATCGATGGCATTTTTTAACATAGTGCTTGCCACTTCAAATACCCGACCACTATATCTGGCTTCTACATTCATACCTAGATCCATTAAATCATCAAAAGCATCTGTAGCACGTTGAGCCAAGGCATCAAATTCATTGTCGCTCATATCTCCAAGTCCTTTGACTTGAGGAAGTGCTGCACTTATTTTATCGAATTCGCCGATATCTCTAAGCATAGGTTGAGAACTGTGTTTTGCTTCTTCTCGTTCGTCTTTTTTTATTATTTTTTTAGACTCGGGGAGATTTAATATTTCTTCAAGTTTCTTCATACAAATACTTATCTATTGGTGAATAAATCGTTTTCGGTTAAGATTCGAAATTTTATTCCTTGTTTTGCACACCATTCGTAGGCAGCACGCCATTTATACTGATTTTTTGCGTATTGTATTTGATTATTTTTGCTTCGGCCTACATGTTCCTTTAAGGTTTGACTTGCTGGCTTAACCTCAATAAGTTCTGTATTTACTTTACTATTTTTGTCTACATATTGTATAAAAAAATCTGGTACATATATTGTTTGTCTACCAGTGAATGGGTCTTTGTAAGGTATTTTAATTGCTTCACTTGCCCATTTGATAATATGCGGATTATTGTCACAAAATCTCATAAAACTCCATTCCCAACTTGATCTATAAGTTGGCTGATGTAGTCCTACATATTTTTCAGGATTTTGTACACTATATTTTCCTTGAGCGTAATGCCGTTTCATTGACGTATATTTCGACTTTCATAATTTTCTACTATGAAAGTATCTCTAAACCCAAGGCTGCTAGTTTTTTCTCTGTATGTATTAAGAACTTCGGCAACAACACCACTGAGTTGTTGATCTGTTAATCCTTTTAGCGTATCAATCAATTGAAAAACGTTAATATTTTCTATACGGCTTTGAGTTAATAGTACTATAGCAGTACTTTTGGCTGCGAGTTCATCAAACCCTCGTTTTAAAAAGTGCCCGACCACAGCATCGATTTGATTACTAGGAAAAGTAATTTGATGTAAAAAATACCTATCAAAAAAACTTTTTACTTCACTTGCACTATCTGTACTCGGTGATTTAGGTAGATTTATCTTGTCCATTATGGGCCTCCACCGCCCGAGTATGGGGTTCCTACAGTTACGTTTTGATTTCCTGTATCGTTTACAGGAAATACTGTGTTATTTACAGATCCAGGCCCTGCCCTTGCAACTGTTTGAAGACCTTTTATTGCTACATTTTGCAATTCATTCTTTATGCCTGCTTTTGTAAGACTTTTGGCATTCTGGTATGTATTAATAGTTTGTATTGCAGTGGTCAAGAAATTGGCAGGGCTTTGAAATGCTGCTCCTGTAGCGATATTGCCAAATACTGTGGCTGCACCTGCTAAAACTCCGCCACTACCGAATACTGACGAGGTTCCTCCACCTGCTAAAGATAACGGACTTGGGGTGTGATCATAATGCTCTTGAGCGAAGCCTGGAGGATTACCTTTAGATACTTGCCCGTAGTCATAAGTGACGGCTTCGTAGGCTAGTTGCATAGTATTTTGAGTAGGATTACTATCTGCATAGTTCATAGTATCGTGAGTGAATGTTACTATAACTGGATTAATCAATTTAGCCATAGACCAAGAATGCCTTGCCATCAAATAAATTGCAATGTTATTAAAAAACGGCACATGACTTCCATTATCAAACCCAAACGGTGTTTTAATAAAATTAGAGTTGAGCATGGCTGTTCTATTATAATTTCCGTAAATTTTAGCAGCATCGTTGTCTGCATAATAGTAACTGTAATAAGATTCCCATAGCATTCTTACTACATTAAAATTGTCTTCATGGAAAGTTATGGTAACTGGTTGATAATCAAGTTTAACTTGTGTTACTTTTCTTCTATTGTATTGATTTAATGTATCTGTTTGTATTTGAAATTTAGGTAATTCAGCAGTCTTAACTAACATGTTAAATTCTTGCTGATGCCTATACGTAAAATTTAAACTTTTTAATGCGTTAGGATTTATGCTAAAACTTACATGATATTGAAATTTAAATTTAGGGGCTAATCTAAAGTCGTCGTCGTCAAACAGTCGAGCAGCATGTTGAAAATCTGCTAACTGTCCTTTAGGACTTGTTAAATTATTAACGAACCAACTATTACTTTTACTTGTCATATTAATATTTATTGCATATTAACTACGCACTTAATGAGAACTCACAAAAAAGGCACCATTAAGGTGCCTTGTAAGGTTAATTATCTTTAGCCTAATCCTGCATTGCCAGTAGCGAATTCGCCAATAGTTCTTGCAAGTACTGTACCAACACCTTGTCCATTTGGTGTTTGGATACAGTTGTCCATTTGCACAGTAAGAGCAATTGTAACAGGGTTAGAATCACTATAGGCTAACGTTTGATAGTTTGCCTGCTGTACATAACAACCGTAAAGTTCCCATGTTTCAAGCACAAAGCCTGAACCATCTGCACCATTTCCACCATCTAAAATTTCAATGTTTGTTTGAAATTTATAGTTACTGGCAGCAGCAGCAGAACTTTGCTCTAAAAAGTCAAACTGTTTCTGTAACTGCTCGCCTACCATTTTGCTAATATTGCCATTAGCATCATCACGTAGGTTAATAGTGATCGGTTGCCATGTGTGCTTGCCAGCATAGTTAACCTTACTGTTGTATACTTCGATTGGAACATTTGTGAATTGAACGTTAGGTCTTGTTACATCTACTACCTGCTTTGTCAATTCGGTAATTCCATTACCGCCAGAACCAAAAGCAATAAACACAACTCTAAAGCGATACTTTAACTTAGGCATTAACATACCTTGAGATGTAGCGCTCTGGTTAGTTGCTAAAGGAACTGTAAATTTTGTTAGTGAAGCGACTGACATTTTATTCTCCTAAATTAGCCTAAGCTCGCAATTTCGCCAGTGTTCTTGATGCGTAATGGAACATAGATAAACTCAACTGCCTTCACAGGTTCAATTGCTATATCTAACCATAATTCATTACGATCAATTCTGCTTGGCGTATTATTAGATTCGTCGCAAACAACAACATAATCATATATAGCACGCTGACCTACTAATTCTACCAGTAGAGCCTCTGCTGCTGCTTTAATTTGATCACGAGTGATTTTGTCATTTGGTTCAAATATATATGGTTTTGCAAGAATGCTTAGTTGTCTACGTAGATAAACAATTAAACGTGCTACATTGATACGATCCAAAGCACTTGCTGCGCGAGCACGAGTTTTTTGACCATATGCAACTAACCCTGTACCTGTTAAGAATGTAATAGGGTTAATTTTTTGTTCATACAATGTATCGCGTTGACCATTGTTAAGGGCAACACTCTTGAATTCACCTTCGTTAGTGATGTAACCAACACTGGTAGAATTTGTTATTCCACCTCGTCTTACACCGGCTGGTGCAAACCATGGATAAGCGACTTGGTCATTTAATGCTATTGTTCTTAGCATCATGTGGCTTGGCGGTACAACAATGTTGTTGCCGAAGTTATCGCTTGTGAATCCCCATGGATAAAACATTGCCATATACTCATCGAAACTTACTGCTCCGATATCATTATCTTCATTAGCACCGTCTTCGTTACTAGCCCAACTTAATAATGAACTTGCATCTGGTGTTAGTCTAGATGGACTATCACCTACAACAAACGCAGTTATTGCTCTGTCATAGTTTAGATTCACTAGTTCACCGATTAGTTCTGGATATCCTGGACATGCGATTAAGTTGAATACACGACGCTCTTCGTCACGTAGTTCATCATTGTTGTTTACTGCTGCCTGCAATGCTTTAACTACTACTTTACGTTGTGCTTTGCGTCCAAAACTACCAGACCCGTCATCTTGATTGCTGCTGATTGTTACCCAGCGGTGTGGATAATAGTCAGCCATAGGATTATCATTGTCACGTGGATTGTCTGCTGTTGTGTCGATATAGTCACGCTTAAATTGTTTTACATTAAATCCGCTGCGACGTAGATTCCATAGTAACATACCTTTTGGATATAATGCAGGATCTGGAGCATCTGGATCTAAGAAGTCACTGACAAGTAAATCTGCGATTGAACTTGCATCTGCACCAGCATCGTCACCTACTTGAGTCCAACGTGCATCTGCAAATAATACACCATTTTCTGTGCTTTGATCTGTTGTGTCACGTTTTACCCAACGCTTAACTACAGGTACAGTTGTTAGTGCTGCGTTATAAACATAAACACCTGGATAATTTTCTAAATCACTAGTATCAATCCAAATATCACCGTCTACTAGAGCGCTAACGCCATCTGCCTGTGTTTCTGGAGCGCTGGCGGCAACGATTGGACCTGCTACACCTGCATAAACATTTTTGTAGCCTTTCCATGTTGTGCCGTTATGAACCATGATATCGACTTCGTCTACCACGCTACTATACCACATTTGACCATCTTCAGGAATACGTGCTGGAGGATCATTTGTTGCAGCATAAACAAGTGGCTCCCAGTTACTTGCAATATATTCGTTAGTTGTGTCAGGAGCATTATGTAAAAAGCGTGTTTTGCCCAAGTTATTTGCACCTGGCTCGTAGTCGTAAATTGCAAAAATTAATGGTAGTGGACTGGTTCCCGCAGCATTATCAAAACGGATATCTCCGCCTTTTAAATGTTTAACAACTAATCTATTTTGTGTATCAATTTCTGCAACTACATTAATTAATCCTGCATTATTAATTGCAGTAGCCAATGCTTCTGCATCAGCAATACCTTCTGCGGTACCACCAGCACTTGATCCTGTAAATGTAATTGTTGATGCACTACTTAATGTGCCATCTAATAGGCTTTCTCTCATTTGGAATGAGTATACTGTAGAATCTGTAAAGGTTGTGTCAGAAATTACACTACTGGTAATTACTGTCGCTCCAACTGCTCCACGCTTCCATAACTTGAAGTTAACAATCGCTGTTGCTGCTTCTGTATGATTTGTTTGAGCGTATAGTGATCCTAATGCAAGGTTAGAACCTCCTCCAGTTGGATCAATTCCGTAAATTGCGCTATGGCCTGTGCTGTAAACTGGAGCAGCAACACGTTCCCATTCAGCAGTAACACTATTGAAACGTTTCATGTATAGATTAACACCGTTGTTAGGTGTAGTTGTCTTAATCCATACACTGCCTGTTGGTTCATTATTTTCTGCTGTTTTCCATGTTGGAACATCTGTATGAGGACTAATCTGTAAAGCAAGTGTACCACCTGCCCATGTACTTGATCCTACTTGTACCCAACCTGATCCTGATTTTTTGTAATATAGTTGATGTTCTAATGTATTACCATGGAAAGTTGTAAGTACAGGTGTTGTAGTATCTGTGTCTATGCTAACAATAGCATAGTCACCAAATTGTCCAACGCTGCTCTTTGGGGCACCTGTTCCGCTGTCTACTTTAGCAGATTCTGTAATAACTAAAGGAACTTTGTTTGTAAATGTCTGGCCGCCTGCTGTAGTTATGGCAGCGCCGTTCCATTCAAAAATTCCCCACTTTGTTGCTTGGGTATCAAGCCAATGTGTTCCACCAGCAGGGTCGCTATCTGGCTCTTCTGCTTTAGCATCTAATTGACCTAAATCAACATCTGCACGAACAACATACGCTCTGTTGCTAACGCCTAAGAAACTATATGCAGCCTGCAATCCATATTCATTCTGCTCACCAGCGTGAACTGGGTTTCCGCTCGCATCAGTTTTGAAAATTGGATCGCCAAAGGTATCTGCAAGATCTCTTTGACTTGTAATAAGATATACCTCTCCAGCGTTGGCTTTAAGTGTGCCTGGGGCGATTCCAGTGCCTCCGCCGTTTGTTTTATTGTCAGCTGTGGCAACCACGATCAGAGGAACGGTGCCAGGCTCAGCTGGTGTGTAAAATGATTCGTCAATAACTTTGACTTCTACGCCTGGTGAACTTAATGCCATCTTGGATTCTCCTAAGGTTTCTGTTCTAATATTA
>Ga0129336_10000130_pt1 | contig 37699 bp, 72 predicted proteins | sample CPB6_02_DNA_FD_96878 | JGI IMG/M metagenome (GOLD analysis project Ga0129336, IMG submission 96878) | Freshwater to marine salinity gradient microbial communities from Chesapeake Bay, USA - CPBay_Sum_0.6_0.2_DNA | ecosystem: Environmental > Aquatic > Marine > Coastal | place: USA: Chesapeake...
GAGCTACAGTTCTATGAACCTGTACACCTACACAATTTCTCTCATGAAAATGCGCGAACCTTCCATTGAGAAACGTTATGCAGGTTTCATGACCACTTTGCACCATATCTACAATGAACTTGCGAACCTCCTTGAGGATCCTCTGTTTCTTGACTCTATTCATGGCGAACAGGAGATGGCTCTTGACCAAACTCTCGAACTCTTAGAGAGTGTCATGTTCCGTTTCTCTCCAGTAGAAACGACAACGCAATCCGAACAAGAGCGTACTCTGCTGGAGTTAACAGCTGTTGACACTGAATAACACCTTATAAATACTCTCAATAAGAACAAGTTATTAAAGAAACAACTAAAAGTTTTCTTTGATGCACCTGTTATCCTTCTGCCGTGGTCCCCCTCCAGGGGGCTGCGGCTTTTTTGTACACACAATTCTTTCAGTCATGATTTCATCAGCTGAATACCTGACCAACCTCAGACAAGCTGCCCTCCTCAACAACATGTTGATCCCTCCCATCACCTTTCCTGTGGCAACAGGAAGCATGGGGTCATCCATTCCACTGGCAGCAACCGTTCCCTTTGCAACGCAGCCTGAGCACCAGCAGGCCTGTGCTGATCTAGCTGGTAACTTGCTTGGCAGTTTGACCGCTGCTTTTGCGACGATACCTCAACTGGCACAAGTTGCAATCGGTACAGCCGCTTTGATCATTGCCATCAAAGTGACAGCACACTACGTTGCCAAGTACGGACCAGGAGTACTGAGCTGGTTCAAGCGTCATGCCCATCAATTCCTCTCTGCCATTGGTCGATTGCTCCAGCAGAAGAGGATGCAACACCTGTTGCCTGCGGCACAAACCATTGTGGTTGCTGCGTGATGGTGTACCGTACCAAGTCGCACCAGTTCTACACCAGGAACAAGAAGTTTGTAAGGATCAAAACCTTCTGGACTGTGTGGCGCAAGATCAAGATGGTCATCGGCATCATCTATGACAGCTGCTCAGTTATTCTTGTTCTAATGAGTTTGGATCGCGTCTACAAATTCAAGAGTTGGCGTGTCATTAAACCATGGCAAGTAGCCAACTTAGTTGAACGCGTGCCCAAACTTTTCCGAACTTTGAGACATAACTTTACCTATGGTCTATGACAATCCTTAAGAGTTCTCCTCACAATCAAATAAGAAAAACTTAAGCATCTCTTTAGTTGTTCTTATGTCACCATTGCTACGTTGGTTTGCCTACAAAGCCAGTCGTAGCAATGGTTTTTACCAGTGCAATCCCTTGTACTTATACAGATTCATCCCCATCATAATTAATTACCGGACCGGAAATATTCTCCATGGACAACGACTACAAATCGCAAGGCAAACTTGCATGGGCTGTCTTAACTCAACGTCCTGATGGACGTAGTGAAGTCATCAAAGTGACAACACATGAAGAAGCTGACCAAGCTGTAATGGATAATCCTTCTATGTTCTACAAGTCAGGTCCATTCATCTTAGTGTAAACTTCCACAGTTAACACAACCTTCCATGCAAACCATTACAACAGGCTACGTTGTGATGATTCACCGCCAGGATGTCGGAACATTTGCTCCGGCTTTCCGTAATCTTGATGACGCAGAGGAGTTCTCCAACGCCATGCGGATCATCACAGATGGTGCATCCATCAGCGAGCCTGTCCCACTCGAACAACCACTCAAAGGTCTCTGCTTATCGAAAACAATCTAGGTTAGCAATCACTATCTCTATCACAAAAGAATCTGTGTTATCTTAATTCGAGGTAACACAGGTTTTTTGTATGGCAGTTGTTCTATCTGTTAGTATTCCAGATGAGATGCACGCCAGGTGGAAATCATCTGGGCTTGACATCAGAGCCAGTGCAATCTTCCAGAACGCACTGGAGTCTCAACTCACTGAGACAAATCAACACCTTACATACTGGAGCAACCGTGCTCTTTCAGCAGAGAAGAAACTGAAGACCATTCAGAAGCTTCTCTCTGCAGATGAAAAGGAAATTAAAAAGTTCCTATACTTTGAAGAGATGTGAGGAATCTTAGAGTAAAACAAGATTACATCTAACATCAATTCTTTTCTATGCCTGATAAGTATTGCATCGCATTAACAGGCGACCAGCGGTTAGAGATTGCTAGCCTGCTCCTCACTCTCAAAGGTTTAGGTATCGTTCGTGATGAGACAGATTTCCAACGTTTCATCACCGGATGTTTCTATCGTGGTCTCTATGAGTACAAGAAAGATCTAGTGCGAGAGGATACCTAAACAAACTATAAAGAGAAAGTAAATAATCAAATTAACTATCAATACTAAATGTGCACGTGTCCATTACTCTATGGTACGTGCATTTTATTTTGCACAAAATTTATGAAATACCCGCCCTTGCAGAACAGGCCGCCGCCAGGTTAAATATATTAGATATAACCAATAGATAAATAAATATAGTAAGTAATCAATATGAACAATAAGTAACCAAACTAAATAGTAAAAAGGCCTTAAGAAAATCTAAAGCTTGGTGATGGCAAAGAAAAAGACCCGAGGCACCTCTGCCCCAGGTCCTAAGTTGCTTTGCACACCTTGTCAGTCTACAGGACCCTGGCTACACTGCGCAAGTGGTTGGCTAATCACACCTTTGCACATCGACCATGTCCTTCAACTTTCGTCCTATTCAGGTCCTCGATCTCAAAGCTGAGGACCACCCTTCCATCGACGTTCACAACGGTCAGCTGGTGTTGACCGCCAGCCGTGGTGACGAGATGATTCGCATCACAGCTCCGCTCCAGGGTGTGCTGCCTGCTGCTCAGCAAACGACGGTTACCATGCCGCGCATTGGTCGCCGTGGTATCCCTATCAGTGGTGGTGAGAAGCGGCAGGGAGAGCTGAACAAGATGGCCAAGCTCACGGAAGAAGATGTCCGTGCCATCCGTACAGCTCTTAAAGATCCTAAGTTTGTCAAAGGGTATCGCAACATGCAGCACCTTTGCCAAGAACTAGGCGAAGCTTACAACGTTCACTTTGTTACCATTCGGAACGTCATCACTAACGTTAGCTGGAAGCACGTCAAAGTCTGATGGAAAAAACTTACAGTGTTCTCATCCAATTTGGGGATGGCAAACCTGTAACAACAAAGATCAGAGCCAGGGGTGGAGGAACAGCGCAAGACAAAGCAAAGCTCCTCTATCCTGCGGCACGATCAATCCGTATTACAGGTGTGCTCCAAGTTCACACACCGAAGCCCAAGCCCCAAGCAGCGCCGCCTCCTGTTCCTTATGAACGGTTGCCATCTCACTTGTTTACTGACCTGACCAATGGTGGCGTCAGTTACTACTTGCAACGGTCAACACAAGAAGAGAAGCTAGCGGTTTGTCATGAGCTGCGCCGCCAGGGGTTGAGCTATAGAGCCATTGCAAAACAGTTGGATTTACCGGAGACAACAACACGCAACTGGATCAAGTCCACCATGCCCTCAGCTTGAGGGCTTTTTTATTTGCACATTAAACACCATGGAATTTCGTCTGCCTGAAACCATTGCTGCTCACCTCAAAGAATATGATGAGGTTGAGCGCCAGGTCCAAAGAAAAGCTGCCAAGAATACTGATGCACCTCTGAAGAGGAAATCAAAGCTACTGTTCCCTTGTCCTGATATCTTCTTTGATCTCAGCTTTGAAGCCATTCAAGGAATCTATGAGTTCTTTTGTTTTCAACAATCTGTTAATCGTTTCATGCACATAGAAGATGGAACAAACTACTATGTTGCATGGCATAAAGATACAGAATCAAAAGAAGAGATCTGGTATTGCTGGAAACAAGGTGATAGAGATTGCCCTATTACCTTAAGAACATGGACATCACTGGATGACTGTGATAATTATGTAGAGTATCGAGCAAATGAATCTCTTGAACATCTTAAAAGAGTAAAGGAAAATCCTTTTGCACGACGTTACAAAGTTGATATTAAGAAAGCAAATCAGTTTGACTTCTTTATCAATAAAGTAGAAGCAACTTTGCCTGCATCTACGAGCAGTCATTATAGCGCATTAGATATATTTGCTGATACAAAATTTTTTTACTCTGTATTCTTTAAAGATAAATCTCCTGAACAATACTTGCGTACATATAGTATGAGTGGCGTGATAGATACTAAGATTCCTGCAATTGCAGAACGTATTGCCACCAGTAAGTTTTATCAAGCAGAGCTGAAAACATTTGCAAAAGATTTGCGCCAGCAGTTAATTGTTCATCGCAGGCGCCCGCTAATAGAAACCTTTCTCAGGAAGATTGATCTTGTTTACCTGTTTCTATTCTTTTATCCAGATGAATATGATCGTTCAATTCACCTGTTTAATTGTTTAAAGGAGTTGCCGTCACAAACAGTTTGGCTTCCTCAATACTTCTTGTCTGGTCTAAAACATGAGCACAACAAAGATCAATTTGTTGAATGGTTTACGACAAAGATAAGTGCCAATACTTTTAGCTCTTGGATACAAAAGCAAGTTTCAATTATGACAGCAGATAAGAGAGGTCGCTATGACACAACTCTCAGTGACACCATGAAGATGATGTATCGCGTCTGGAGTTCTAAAGAATATCAAATTGAAAAGGAAAACAAATTTTATGTAGATCCTAAGCGTTGGCGTCTCTTAGAAGTTCACGATCACTACACTGATCTTGTTTTGCAACTAGACAATGCGCTAACAAGTTTGCCAGTTGATTTGATTCCTGAGCCCATTGAATTTCAAACTGACCTTGGGACTATTACAATGTTCCAACCAAAAACAAACCATGAAGTCATCCGCTGGGGTAAACAGGTTCGCAACTGTGTAGGCTCAGCTAATCATGACAAGCGTGTCCTCAACAAAGAAGCGTTCTTAATCTTTGCCATGCTTGATCAGAAACCTTGGGTTACATCGCTGCTGACTCTGCACATGGGAATGCTACGCGTTGGACAAACGGTTTCACCGTCTAATCAAAGGCTATCTCAAGATGAGACAGCACTCTTTAACAAGTGTTTGAAGGATGCACTTGACAGACTTCAAGAGCAGGTAGACTCCAGGCAGATGTCAAGTCACTGTGTCACAACCTGAAATCTCGAAAGGGGATGGCCTCCGCGTTATCTATGACGAGGAGGCTCGCTCCTTGAGTTTCGAATGGGATTCTGAGACCCATCCAGAATACGATTATCTTTTAGGTTTGACCTCAGAATCCTTAGCTACCCTGCTCACTGCACACCTTGAATCCTTAGACGATGGCGAGTCACCAGCAGAAGGAACCAGTCTTCCAACCGGGTGACCGGGTTGCAGAGCGCCCTAAAGCTAGCGCAATCCCTGGTCTCTCACCTGAGTCTCAGCAACGCATCGCTCAGTACCGCAGCCAGCGGTATGGAACGGTTGTCTCCACGTTTATCAAATCTTCTGATGCTCGCAGCAAACGGGTCATGAAGATTCCGTTTGTCAAAGTTTTATGGGATGGCCATGCTTCTCCTTCTGATCATGCGCAGATGCGTTTGATCCACGAGGAGAAGCTGGCTGCTTTGCTTGAGACTTACTCCACTGCAATTGGAGGTTGAACCAATGACTTCTTACATTGTTAAATACAATGTCTGTGGAGAAATCAGACAAGCTGTTCGTCAAACGTTGCAAGAAGCTGTAGCTTTAATGCTACTGATTGATGCTAAACCTTGCTGCGATGTTCTCAGTCTTGTACTAAATTACAAACCAATAGAACCACTGATTCTTAATGACTAACCAACACTCAATCACTCCACCGCCAGAATTAATTAAGAAATGGACTATTGAAGCCGAACGCTTGCAGCATGTGGAATCTTTTAACGTAATTGCTGCCAGAATTGTGCTACTCGCTTACAAAGCAGGCGCCGATCAGGAGCTGGAGGCGTGCTGTGAGTGGTTTCAAGAGTTTTACAAAACTGAGTCGTGGGTCAAGCATGACTTAAAACACTTCCGCGCCGCCCGCCGCCCCAAGCCACCAAGCTTGAAGGAGCAGGCGCTGGAGGCGCTGAAGCACGCACCAGGGCCGGACTATCCAAACCCCGTCACACTGCTCACTGCTGATGAGCACGCACTGATCCGCCGCGCACTGGAGTCGATCAATGACTGACCATTTAGTACCAGAAGAACTATTAGATAAATGGGAGGAAGAATGGCACCACGCCAAAGTCAAGCATATTAAACTTGAGCCTTACATTGCTGCTAAGGCCTCTCAATGGGGTGCTGACCAGGAGCTACTGGCTTGCGGAAATTACCTTAAGCAATGCGCTCAGTGGGAAGAGGAAGACGTGACTGAGTTTTACAATTACCGCCGTCCCAAGCCACCAAGCTTGAAGGAGCAGGCGCTGCGCCGACTGGATTACGTTACCGCATTTAATGACGATAAAGACATTATTCGCCGCGCCCTGGAATCGATCCATGACTGACCACCTCACCTCCCGCGCCCAACGCCTGATCGACGAGTTCGAGGAGGGTCAAAGCATCCGCCACGGCATCGCCAAGGTGCTCACACACCTGGCCAACAACTACGGCGACATGGAGAGTTGGTATGCCGTCCCAGCATCAACCCTGGTGCAGTTCGCCGCCGAACTCACTGCCCCCACCCTGCTCGATCGCGCACTAGACGGCGACAAGGATGCCGCTCGCCAATTCCTGTACGAAGCCGGCTTCACCGATGAACACGGCCAGCTTAGGCCGCCTTACCAATCGAAGGATCTGAATGATGACTGATTGCCATTCCATTGTCCCACCTCGCGAATTAGTAGAGCAATGGGCTTCTGAAAAAAACTACGACGAACGCGATTGGCTTTATGAATTACATATTGCCAATCGTGCCTCCCAATGGGCCGCCGACCAGCAACTTGAGGAAGATGCAAAATGGCTAGATCATAATGCCTTGAATGAGCCGCATCTAAGGATCACTCCAGTAGGTGAATCATTGAAAGAAGCGATGCGCCCCAAGTCGTTAAGCCTGAAGAAGCAGGCATTAATCGAGCTTGGTGACGTTTACAACAAAGACAAAATTGACGACATTGCTTACGACACCATCCGCCGCGCACTGGAGGCGCTACCTGAATGACTGATGCAGACCGCTACCAATGGATTAAACGACAGAAGAATCTCGTACTTAGTACAGAGGGTGTCAAGTGGATCCGTGAAACCGGTGAGGAATATTATCCGTCGCACCGATTGGCTGTAAATGGAACAGGCTTCCACGGTATAGAGCAACTTGATGATCTAATCGACCAAGCAATGGAGGTCTATCCATGACTGACTTCCGAGCGCTGTGCGCTGAGCTTGCTGACGAACTACAGGGCTACAAGGTTTCACACCCCATGCACTGCCGAGCCCTACTGAACCGCGCCCGCGCCGCTCTGGCCCAGCCCGAGCCGCAGGGGCCGACAAACGAAAGGCTGACTTGGTTGTGGAATCATCTACAGGTTTCTCGGCGCCAACTGATGGCGCTGCGCGGAGAGAATTGTTTGGATGACACCGACTATCAACAGTTTGCCCGTAGTGTTCTCAAGCAGTGGGGCCGCCCCAAGCCGCCAAGCTTGAAGGAGCAGGCTCAAGCCGAACTTGACCGTTTGATTGCCCTTATCCCATCCGAAGGAGCAATAGCAATGGCCGAACCCATCCGCTGCGCCCTGGAGCAGCTCGATGACTGACTACCGCGCCCTGTGCTCCCGCATGGCTGATGAGCTGGATCATTACCGCCAGCTCCTGATGGATGATCGCCGCGAGACTCATGCGCTGGCGTCTGAAGCTCGCGCCGCCTTGGCTCAGCCCGAGCCGCAGGGGCCGACAGTCATGGAGATCATCGAGCTGCACGACTGGCTGGAAGCGGAGTGGCGGGCCAATAACGATGGCGAGGATCTTCCTGTCGTGGACTTTGCCCGTGCCGTACTGGCGCGTTGGGGGAATCAATGACTAAACCTTTCTCCCCCGCCGCGCAGGCAATTCTGGACGCCTACGGCGACTTTGAGCCAGCGGATGTCGATGCAATGGCCGCCGCCCTGCGCGCTGCTGCTGATCAGGTGGTGCCGGAGTTTGCTTATGACGACGACGACATTTACGGTGAAACGATCCAGGACGTTCGCCACAAACTCCTCGCCATCGCCGCCAAGCTGGGGGGTTCCAATGACTGAATTATCACCCCAAGCGCAAGCAGTGCTTGATGCTTATATGGCTAACTGTGGCTGGCTGGATGGCCCTTTTCAAAAGGACTATCAATGCCTTGCCGCCGTCCTGCGGATCATTGTGCAAGAACTTAAGTATTTTGGTGTCACTGAGAAAAACATTCTCGCCTTGGCTGCCGAATTGGAAACCATTAACGAGGAAGATGATTTTGCCATCGTCGTTGAGTTGGAGGATTCTAATGACTGATTTATCACCACAGGCCCAGGCGGTGCTGGATGCTGCTGGCCGCAAAACCTGGTATAGGAATGACGACATTGCCGCGGCCCTGAGGGCTGCTGCCGATCAGCTAGTGCCGGAGCCAGACGACATCGACAAGGGATCGCTATCACTTGCCGCCATCCGTAATCGCTGCAAAGTGCGCGACGAACTCCTTGCCATCGCTGCCGAGCTGGAACATGACAATGAACCGACTTTCACGCCAGAAGAAGTTGAAATGATCAAGGTAATTTATGACACCAACTGAATATAAACGCAATGCAAAGTGGACTGCATTAGCAGATTATGATTACTTTGCTAAATCAGAAGACTTTATTGAGGTAACCGAATGGTACAACGGTGAAAGTTTTGATGTACATCTCAGCACCAGTGCTGGTGAACAGCGCATGTCATTTAGCTGGGGTGAATACGAAGCTTTGAAATCTCTTACTAAACAATGGTGTGAAGATGAGATGCCGCTACTGCAATAGCAAGAACACTCGGGTTACTTGCACAGATCACTTTGATACATTCACGAAACGTTATTGCAGATGCCTTGATTGCAAATCAAAGTTTCGCACAATAGAATACTATGAACAATTGAAGCCAGGTCCACCGTTAGGCAGGCCAAGGACGCGTAACATTGCACAGGGTGAAGCACATGGTGCTGCCATCTTTAATGAGCAGGACATCCGATCAATGCGCCACCTGTTTGAACAAGGTGAAACATTAAATGCCATTGCAAAAACGTTTGGCACCAGTAGCTCTTATGTGTCACGCATCGTGAACCGCAAGGCCTGGAGTCACGTTTCATAAACATAAACTGTAGGTACTGCAGATGCTCCTAGACTATGTGGCGCGGTATTTACAGAACAATGAGCAGCGTTAAGTTGAAGTGGGTCACACCCGATGCAGAAGAAGATATTGTAGACATGGCACGTGTCAGTGCCCCAGAAAATCAAGGCAGTAAGGATACTGCTCCACGTTTAATTCGTTACCTAATTACACACAAACATCTCAGTCCATTTGAGATGGCAAACATGTGTGTAGAGATCAATACAACACGAGCTATTGCACCTCAGATTCTGCGTCACAGATCCTTTTCCTTTCAAGAGTTTAGTCAACGTTATGCAGATAGCAGCAAGCTAGGTCACAGTACTGTGCCGCACCTGCGTCGCCAGGATGTGAAGAACAGGCAGAACTCTATTGACGATCTTGATTCAGAAGTTGTTGGTAAGTACTACCGCAGAATCAGTCAACTGTTTGAGGATGCTGAACATCTTTATAAAGAGATGACGAGCAATGGTGTTGCAAAGGAATGTGCCCGCGCTGTTCTTCCACTTGCAACACCAACCCGTCTATATATGAATGGAACTTTGCGTTCGTGGTTGACTTATATTGCACTGAGAGAAAAGAATGGAACACAAATTGAACACATGATTATTGCTAAAGATATCAAAACAATTTTCTGTGGTCAGTTCCCTCTCATAGCAGAAGCAATGGGAGATGGAGAATGGACTATTTAACTTAGTAGCCTGGGCATCCGAAAGGAATAAGTCCCAGGCTTTGTTGTATTTGCACACACCTGATGGACAACAATCAAACCAAACTGCCTAAAGTTCCTGAGAAAGCTCTTGAAGCTTTGAAGGATGGTATTCAATCTGTCCTTGATTCTAAGGACTGGGTTGGTTTTCTTTCTGCTATCAAGCAGATTCATGACTACAGCTTTAACAATAAGTTGTTGATCATGTTTGGTCAGGCTAAACGTGGCTGGCCTATTAGTTCCTTTGTTGCTGGTAGAACAAAGTGGAATGAAAAGTTTAATCGCCAGCTCAAAGAAGGAGAGTACGTCAATCCCATTTGGATTCTTGCTCCTGTTCTTGTTGAGAAGCGCGATGAGCAGGGCAACGTCATCCGCAATGGGGATGGCACACCTGTTCGTATTCCGATCCGGTTCCGTGGTGTCAGGGTCTATGACCATCACCAGACCCATGGTGATCCACTGCCTGAGCCGGATACTTCAACCATGATGTCCCAGCTCAGAGACATTGCTTGCCCTGGCGTCATGACTGGTATGAAACAGGTTGCTAAGCAACGTCAGGTCGAGGTGGCCCTGGTATCGAAGGACGAGCTAGATTCTGCGCTAGGCCGCTGCTGGTTTGCCAATCAGGGCCGCGCCAGCAAGATTGAGATTTGGGATCAGCTCAATGAAGCAACACGTATCAGTGTGATGGCGCACGAGCTGGGCCACGCTATCCTGCACAACCGTGATGAGTACCAGGAGCATGACTCCAGTTCAATCAAAGAATTGGAAGCAGAATCTGTCGCTTACCTTGTTTGTTCTCATTACGGTTTGGATCTTGGTGGTCGCAGCTTTCAGTACATTGTGCATCACAACGTTGCATCAGATGATGTCGTAGCTGATCTGCTTAAGTCAGGCGATCGGATCTTCCGTGCCTATGAGGAGATCGTGACAATTACTGACAAGGTAGTGGGCAAGCAACCAGTTGCTGTATAATTTTTAAGGTTTTGATCAAACCTTAGCAGCGCTGCTAACTGTTTACACCGAGTGGAAGCGGTGTAGGCACAATGAAGCACAGGAGGAATGGGGGCCGACCCTCGTTTAAAACCCGTGAACGGGATCCTCTTGTGTTACATCTTTTTATATGTGGGGTGCAGCCGCACCGTGGCCAGATGTAGGCACGGCTGTTCAGTTACCAGCAGAAGGAAACCACAAAAACTCCTGCTCCCCAGGGCCTGCCGTGGTTCTTCTACGGCCCATTGCTATAATAGGTTCTATGTGCTTTGAATCTTTTCCTTGTGGCTGTCCTTACCAAACCTAAAATTATAGGATGCGTTTCCTGTGATTCCGGTACAATCGCTATTGCTGATCCTTGTTATCTCCGGGTTTCTGAAGGCAACACCGTATCTCTTCCTCAGTGGAATCTCTTTACTTCTTTTAACACTGAAACAGGAGATGGCGAGTTTGCTGTTTATGCTCAACGTGATGGACTAGGACGATTGCGTCGTATTATCATTGAAATTGAATGATTAGTTTCTACATCTTTCTCGGCTGGATCGTTGTTAATATTATCTTTCTGTTTAATTTTTATTTGGCTGCTGGTTACCTTGCTATTGTAAATTTACTTTTTGTCCTTGCGTGCTACTTTTTCTCTGCCAACGATACTGACTATTTTGATAGTGTCAGAAAGCATTGACATGTCTGACTTCCTTGACCCCCGCAAGCAGCCCAACCGCTGGCTGGCTGCCATGTTTGATCATCTTCTTCAGGTAGGAGATGAGGATTCAATTGAGTCCTTGCGTTCTGGTTACCATGAACTGTGCAAAGCTATTGAACCAGGTCTGATTGATTCTCTATTTCAACCCTGGATCGAAGCATATCTTGAAGGACTTCAGGGTCCGGATCAAGAAGAAAACACTCATAGTACGCAGACTCCACCACGGGAGCTGTTGGATCTGCCGGAACCGCTGCAGTAATCTTTCCGCACTCGTAGATCGGATCATTCCAGTAGGGTGGTCGGTACCACATGAACAACCGTTCTGATGGAAGGACCACCCAATCAGGATGCTGCTTGGTCCAACGATAGAAAGCACGGAACTGTTTGAACTTCTGAATAGAAGTGCAATCAATAAATAGGGCATCGCCAGGTTCAATCAACCAGCGCATTAGTAGGACATGATGGAAACCCTGTGTAATTGTTTTGATTCCCTGGCGTCCTGTTAAATTCTCACGAAGTTTTTCTGCACGTTTATTTTTCTTTCCTTTGTACCAATCATTCAGTTGACGTTTTGATTTGCTAACAGCAAAACCAAATTTCCATAGCCACCTATCATTGACATAGGGGTAGCGAGGCGTCAGGAATACTTTGCAGTATTGATCTCCTAGTTTGAACGTAGTAGTGCTACGCTTGCGGCATACTCTATAGGTCATAACGTGGATGATCTTATTCATGCCATCCAACGAGATCCTGAACTTTGGGAGATCGTTGAACGGTTAAAAAGTCCTGATGAGGAGCTGGATGATTTCCTGCTCAGCATAGCGCATATGCTTAGCATTGAATTCCAAGAACTGCACAAGACAGATCTTTCTGACAAACTTGCTTCTCTATTTGGCGGACTGCCTCAGAAAGCAGTCATCATGGCGCCAATGCTTCTGCACATGGCCCTGGATATCTTTCTGATGCGTGCTATTCCTGATCACTCGGGGGAGCAGGGCTGATGCAACGCGGCTACGTTCTGTGCAAACCTGGTTGCCGCCAGGTGGTGTCGTTATCGAATGGCAAGATTGTTTGGTTGGATGCAGACAATACTAAGAATCTTAATCGAGCAATGTGTTTACATGATTTAACAGAGGCCAAGAATGTTTCCAAAAGGTTTCAGGAACAGGCCCTGACAGCTGACGTAGAAATTGTTAATGTAGCCAAGCTGTACAACCAACTCTACTGATATATCCAATGCGTCTTGTTGTAGACCTGGAGAGCAATGGATTGCTTCCGCAAATGGATACAATCCATTGCATCGTGCTGCGTGATCTTGATACCAACAATATAATCAGTTGCGCTGACCAGCCAGGCTACCACTCATTGGAGACTGCACTGGACTTTATCAAGGAGGCGCGGTTAATTGTTGGTCATAACGTTATCAAATTTGATGTACCTGCTCTTAAGAAAATATATCCTGAGTTAGAACTTCATCCTGAAGTTTCTTTCTTTGATACGCTTGTCGCCAGTCGGTTATTCTGGCCAGAGTTGGAGCCTGTGGACCATGCCAAGTGGTCTCACATTGATAAGAAATACTTTGGCAGGCACTCCCTTGCTGCTTGGGGTGAGCGGCTTGGCGTATCTAAGATTAAGTTTAAAGAAGAGAGTAAAAAAGATAATGATGAAGTAGAAGATGTGTGGGCTAAGTGGACACAATCAATGCAAATATATTGTGAGCAGGACGTAGAAGTTTCTACTAAACTATATGAATACATGTCCTGCCAAGATGCTGATCCCCGTTCACTAGAACTAGAACATCAGTTTGCATTAGTCATGGCTCGGCAGGAAGCTTTTGGGTTTCCCTTCAATGAAAAAGGAGCCTATGCGCTGGTCAACACGCTCAAAGCTCGACGCTCTGAGCTTGAGGATCAACTCCAGCAGACCTTCCCGCCAATCGAGGAGGAACGCTGGTCGGAGAAGACTGGCAAACAACTTAAAACAAAGGTTACAATATTCAACCCTGCTTCCAGGCAGCAAACAGCTGAGCGACTTAAAGATAAGTATCCTGAGATTCAGTTCACCTCCACGGAGAAAGGTTCTCCTAAAGTGGATGATGATGTTCTTGAAGCGCTTGGTGAAAAGTATCCAGAAGCTAAGTTGCTTGCAGAATATCAACTGCTCAACAAACGGCTCGGCCAAATTGCAGAAGGTAAAGAGGCGTGGCTGAAGCACTGCAGCCTGTATAAGGATGGCCGTATTCATGGCGAAGTTGTTACTAATGCTTGCATCAGTGGACGCTGCTCGCATAAGCGCCCAAATATGGCCCAAGTCCCCAGTGTTGGCCACGCTTTTGGAGCTGAGTGCAGGGCTCTGTTTTATGCTCCTGATGGTTGGTTGCTGGTTGGTGCTGATGCTTCTGGACTAGAGCTGCGTGCTCTCGGTGCTTGGCTTGCTTACTTTGATCAAGGGGAATACGCCAGGCTGGTCAGCACAGAAGGGTTTGATATCCACACCCATAACGCAAAGTTGTTTGGCATCTATGATGGCCAAGGAGAAATCACAAAAGCAACACGTGATCTTTCAAAGCGGCTTATTTATTGCGTCCTCTATGGTGGCGGTGCAAAGAAAACTGGATCAATCATTGCACCGGATCTCAGCGAAGATGGACAGTACCGCCAAGGCAAGAAAACTATTGATACGTTCTATCAGAATCTTCCTGCTATTAAAGAGCTTAAAGATCTCATCGAGGAGCGCATTGCGTTTCGTGGTTACCTTACAGGAATTGACGGACGCCGGTTGCAAATTCGCTCTAAGCATTCAGCATTGAACCAACTGTTGCAATCTACTGGTGCTATCTCCGTCAAGAAAGCAACAACAATTTTGTATGAGGATTTACTCCAGGTTGGACTGAAGTGGGGTGAGGACTTTGGTTTTGTTGCACATGTTCATGACGAAGTACAAACACTTGTTCGTCCTCAACACGTACAACTTTATAAGGAGTTAGCTATAGATTCCTTCCGTAAATCAGGTGAGTATTTCCAACTTAAATGTCCCCTCACAGGTGAAGCAAGGGAAGGGAAGAATTGGATGGAGACTCATTAATTATTTCTTTTTGCCACCATTCTTAGCTTTACATGCTGTAGCATTTCCCACGTTTTGCTTGGCATTCTGCTTACCAGTTGCAGACTTGCCTTTTTTGTTTTTGGGTTTGGACATTTAAGGATTCCTCTATTGCTATTTTACTAGGCCCTAGTACTTTGGTTTTGCGTTCTTTGCTCCTATGGAACCCCAGCGCATCAGTGCTATCAAAGCTTCTCTCCACGACATGGACATGGAAGAGTTGCAAGATATGTCAAACGATTTGCAGGACCTCATCCAGGTGTTAATTACCCGCCAGGTGGCAATTGAGGATGAGATCTTGGATCGTTTGGAAGCTGTGTTTGCAAAATGAAATATATGATTGAAGAGGAACGTTGGCACCAGCGCTTCATGCGGCTGGCGCGAGAGGTGTCTACTTGGAGTAAGGATCCAAGTACAAAAGTTGGGTGTGTTCTTGTAAAGAATAAGAAGGTAATTAGTACTGGTTACAACGGTTTCCCTAAGAACATCAGTGATGATTTGAATCGTTTAGTTGACCGTGAACAAAAGTATGAGATCACCGTCCATGCTGAAGTCAATGCTGTCACAACTGCTGCCCTCCATGGTGTCAGCACTGAAGGAAGCACTGCTTACGTTACTTTCAATCCATGCTCTCGCTGCGCTGCTGTACTTATCAACGCAGGTATTGATTCCGTCTTTGTTGACGCCGGATCCGACATTCCTGAACGTTGGTTAAAAAACTTTATTCTGGCCAGCACATTGCTTGCAGAAGCCGGAGTAGAGTACGAGGTCATTGATCCTTCTTGATCACACGCACACACCATGAACACTCTGCTTGCAACCGGTACCTATACCGGTGAGAAGTTCCTTGACAACGGGCTTCGGTTTATTCAAGTCAACCTACCTAAGATTGGTAATGCAGGTGCACAAGTACCTCTACTTGTTGTGCCAAACAAAGCAGCTGGTGAAACCTTTGATGTGTTTCAACCAGGGGCACAGGTTCTAGTTGGCGGTCGGTTGTATCCCAATCGTCAAGACTACAAAATGTATCTGGTTCCTAACCAGGTTATTCAGTTGGTGTCTGGTTCACTTGCAATTAATCAGGTGAACTTGGCCGGTGGTGTGGGTTTTATTCCTGAGCAAACTAAAGAGGATTTGTTTACATTCTCTATGATGTGCTCGGCGCCAGCACAGCAGATCCTGGGTCACACCTGGGATGACAGCCTTGCATTTCGCATCGAGGCATGGGGTGATGACGCCAAGCGCATGACCAACAACCTGTTTGTGGGTCGGCAAATCACCGTGTCTGGTGCACTGCGGTACAACACTTGGACAACACAAGATGGCCAGCAGCGTGGTATCTATCAGGTACGCGTCAAGGCAAATCTTTATTCTTTCTTTGGCAAGAATAAGAAAAAGGAAGAACAGGAGGAAGTCAGGACTGTAACAACAGGCACAAGGTTTACAAGCCCTCAGCCAGTTGTGGTGGAGCCCTATCAGTCCTCGGTACCTGCTCCAAAGCTGCCGTTGCAACAGGACAATGCACCCGCATCGGTCAATCCTGATGAGGTGCCGTTCTGATCAGAGCTGCTTATTTGTCACAAGTTCGTCAGCCTTGGCTTTTGGCCTAGGCTACAGACGCGGAGTACGCCATGGGTTGACCCGGCCTTGGTCAATCCTTTCCTCTCCAGGCCAGCGCCAGCAGAGCCAACCTGCTGTTTAGGTGCAACTCCTGATCTGGAGACCGCTCAAACACTCTGTCTGTAATGTCAATTCTTGATCGTTACCTGAACACTGAAAAGTATCAAGGTGAAATCCGTGATCTGGTTAACGCCCAGATCCTCAATGACAAATCTCAGTGTGGTCTCTTTCTAAAAGATGCTGCACTTGCTCGCATCGGTTGGGTTGGTACTCCTGATCAGTTCCCTAAAGCTGAGGAGTATGTTCACACCTACAACAATGGTGACAAGAACGAGGGTCTGTTCTTTAAGACGCCTCGTATGGTCATCCTGCACTGCGGTTTCCGTAAGGATGTGACCTTCATTGAAAACTCTGATAAGGGTGGCATTGAAGGTTTGTACCCCAGGGATTCTTATCTTTACGATGATTGGGAAGCGGCTAACCCCAACAAGCCCAATCCGTATAAGCGTCGCCGTCTTATCCTCATGTTCCTTGTGGATGAGGATGGTAAGGCTGTGCATAAGAAGCCGCTGATTCTTTCTATGCACGGTGGCGCATCCAATCTTTTCTGTGATGCTTACGCCACGTTCATTGAACAGCTGGAGGCAGCATTTGCTACCCGGATGCAACTAAAATCAGCAGCAGGTTTCGACCCTAAGCAAAGTGCTGCAGCAATCTTTACGCCCACATTTGGCTCTCAACTCTATGGTGAGAAGGCCAAGAGCTGGATTGCTTATCCTGAGAAGTGGGTTGTCCCCACTGACAAAACTCTTGAGAACTTCTTCCCCAAGAACAATGAGGACATTGACTTCATCGAAGATGTCTGGGAGACCTGCCCGCCTACTGTGTACGCTTCAAACTTTTTCCGTCAGTGTGAAAAAGAAATTGGATTCCACGCGATCAAACCGGGCCTTGACTTCACGCTTCCGGCAGTTGAAAGCAATGGCTCAAGCAGTCGTGTGCTGAGCGCAGCACGTGATCCTGAGACAGGTGAAATCGAACTCTGATTAAAAAGAGTTAACGCAATAAGCCGGGCCTTCGGGTCCGGTTTTTTTATTCGCTATAGCGGGTGCGAATGGTGGCTGTCTCCAGGTTGGCAATCCGCTTGACCAAACCACGGATGATGCTTTGACGCATGACTGCTAACTCCAGTAGCTTGATGGCGCCTTTGCGTAATTCGTTGATATCTGTTGCTGCTTCTAACTCTTTTGTAATCCTGGCTGTTAGAAATTGATCTTCTAATGTGGTCTCAAAATCATCAGGATCAAACTTAACTTCTACCAGTTCAAAATCTGACATCAGCATGAAGCATGATGTTTAGTATAGGAAGAGAAAATATTGACTCAACAAAGTATTAACAATTGAGTTGACGCCACAGGGGCAGAACCTAGACTGGGACTGCCTTCTCAGCTTTTGGTACAATGGCAAAGAAATCCTTAACAGGTGCAGCCCATAAAGAGGGCGTACCTAAGCGCACCTCCATCGGACACGGCCGCCGCAAGCGTGGCTCCTGGGCTGTACGCAGCCAAAAGAAATATCGTGGGCAAGGGCGGGGCTGACCCGCTGGACCTGGAGGATGTCCTTAAAAGCCTCATGCACACACCTCCTGTCTGTAATGAACGTAACCGAACAACAGCTGTCCGAAGGTCAGAAGATGATCTACGGGCGGCGCAGGATTATTGATACGTTGTATCAAGATGATCCTAAGAAGTTTTGTAGCCTGCAAGCTACAGACATTCAATCCATCAGTCTTCAAGATGATCTGGTGTGCTTAGACCTTGTAGACACCAACCTTTATCTTGAGCGGGAGAAAGTCATCAGGAATTTTTGGACGCACAGAACGCGGACACCTTCCTACTTTGACTACAAGATCTGGGGTCAGGCACTGGCCAAGACCCCGTGGAACGGGACGCCTGTTGCTGCTTTGGATTACGGTCCGTCTCCAGCGTTGGATGCCTTGAGCCCGCATCTGGGCCGGGCACCGCGCATTGCAACGGATAAGGACGGAGTGCAGAAGCTGTACTTTGTCATGGAGAAGGAGGAAATGTGTAGCTGTGAGTCGTGGTCACAGATGCACACTTGCAGGGATGAACTTGCTGCTGAGTTTGAAGCGTTTACTAATTTGCAATTTAAACCGGTTTGCAAGCATCTTCAATGGCTTAATGCAAACATGATGCTCCATGCTCTGCGTTTCCAATCGAGGGAGAAAGATGGAGAATACAATCCTTGTATCTGTGTTTATCACTTTGATCACCGTCGTGGTTTGTTACTTTATCGAGTAACTTATGACGGTGTTAAAAGTAACGGTCAGTGGTTGCCGGTTGGTGGCTGGAAAGAGAAGCCGGTTTATGACAACAACCATATGCCAACTGGTGCTTGTTGGGAAACGTTTACAGCTGCGTTAACTCACGAGTCACCTTTCCGTTTGTCTCAGTATTCGCAGAGTGTTGCAGCAATCATGAATAGTTCAGCTAAGAAAAACTGATTAACCATTTGACCACCTTTTTTAATCATGGCTGACAAGCTCTCTTTGATTCAGATTGCTGAGTCTATTCAGCACATTGGTTTTCTCAAAGATATGCCCGACATCCCTGATGATGAGCGGGCTATGTTGGAGGAGCATCTACGTAGTCTTGCTTCTCGTCAGGAGTCTAAGTTTGATGCCATCATTGGCATGATTAAAAAGTGTGATGCGTATATTGAAGCACTAGAGAATGAGCTGAGTGAGGTTAAGCAGAATCTTGATGCTTGGAAGAAGAATAAGGAGAAGATGATTTCAATCATTAAGTTTGCGTACCAGCAGGATCTCATTGATAACAAGCCAACAGGTATCAAGTATCAAGCAACAATTAGGAGGGTTAAGCCTCGGCTTGTTGATAACTATGACCATTGGGATGATACAGAGAAGACTGAGTTTGGTTTGCGTAAGACCACTACAGTCACACGTCTGAAAGACGGTACGGTTCTAGATGTGAAGCAGGAAGATCTGCCCGATAAAGATCGGGTCAGGGATGAGCTGGCTCAAGATTCTGGTCAAGCTCCGGCTGCTGCTCAGCTTGTGCCAGGGTTTTCCTTTGTTTATGAGCGCCGCAAACGGATGACAACCTGATATACTTAATACTGATAGAGGGCAAGCCTTTGTTTGGATACGCCTGGTTAACTCACAGCCCGATTGTCGGTAGGCCAGTCACGCTTGCTCCATCAACCACCCACACTGCTCTGTCGGTGTGGTGCAGCCACCATGGATTGGAAATATCTGATTGCCGGTGGTCTGCGTCGAAGTCCTGGGTTTCCAGGCCAGGGGGTGGCCTCCCTTGCCCGTGTGATCTACGGGTGCGCCCTCGACCCACAAAGCGTAGACGGAATCTCCGGCCACGCTGGCAAGCGCAACAGATCAACAACACCCCCTATGCTTAGCTCCGGGACGCCGGATGACGCACAAACCTGGGGGTCACTGGGAGTGACGCCAAGCGGCAAGGCACGCGGACAACGCACTCAGTAGCTGGTTCGACTCCAGCCGCTCCCTTGGTTACTCGCCAGGCAGATAGCCTGGAAGGAGGCCACGGTTCAGGAGGCGTCCGAAAACGTCTCCCCACATCCAGTCCAAACTAAACGGATAAGGCGGCTACCAGCCTGGGCATTGGACGCAATGCTTTCAGTGGGGATAGCAATGGGGGTTCAAATCCCTCCTGGATGATTAATTAATCAAACATATGAAATATCTACAAAGAAATAAGTGGTGGCATATCTGGGCTAAAGCACTAGGGGAAAAAGCTGGTGCATCCAAGAGAGAAGCTGATCTTGTTGCTTTAATTCGTACTTTTATATTTCTTAGTTATCTGTTAACCAATTGTTTCATTGTTGCTGGTGTTGTACGACACTGGAATTCTTAAATTAATCGGCAAACCCTCACGCCCCCTAGCGTTTTGCTTTTAGGGCGTTTATTTTGGGGTGTCCTTCAAGAGTCCTAATGTCCTCTGTTGAGTATTACTTTGAGAACTTTGAGTCTTACTCAAAGATTTTCTCTGAGCATGTTGGACACCTTACCAAATTGATGAAGACTCTTGATGACGAAGTTATTGCTACTGGTTTACCGCCAGTGGGTAAGACTCGTGATCTATTCCAGATGACATTTGATTTGCTGTATCACGTAGATCAATCTTACAAATCTGTTTACAACATTCAAGAAGAGGATTCTATTTATGTCGGCAGAGACCGTCTTGCTGACACTATGCGAGAAGTTCTCAAGGAAGAATTTAATCGTTACATGGGGTACAACAGTGCAGAGCCGTGATCAAGCACCAACAAATGAAACCAAGTCCTGGATCTGTGATGTTAATGAGGAAGGTGTTCTCCTCATCCCCGACGAGCTATGGAACGACTTGGGGTGGGAAGAAGGCCAAGAAGTTTATTGGCACGTTTTTGCAGATGATAAACTTCTTTTAACAGCTGATCCAGATTATGCACCTGACGATTCTCAAGAACAAGTTGATCCGGAGGCTGAATGTTAATTTGACTGCATATCTAGGTAAGCATGAGAGTGCAGCACTAGCTGATGAGTACCTCAAACCCACAACATCTAAGGAGTGGTTTGATGGATACTCTCAAGCCATCAAAGATGCTGAAGATTTTCTTTCTCGTTTAGAAATTTACGAACCCTACGAAACTCCTGACCTGTGAAGCTTTCTGAATTCCTTCACCTGCTGCAGCGCTACCAAGATCTTTATCCCAATCAAGATCCTGAAGTGATCATGACTGGGATTCATTATCCTCCTTTTGGTGCTAAAGACATTAATTCAGCAGAATTCAATACGCACACGTTTAAGTTTCATTGTTTTGAAACAAAAACACTTGTGCACTTCAATGCAGAAACAATCTTTGCAGAGCGCGGTCCGTACTTAAACATCTATTACGAGAAAAAATATATTAATTCCTATCAGGATTTCTGGCAGAATACTTACTTCCAGCAGATAAAGGATAGTGGTTCTAGTGATTGAGATTGCACGGGAGCAGCCTGACTGGGTATGTCGGGACTGCGGTGGGTTATGGGGAACCTGGTGGCACAACAACACCTATAAAGGACCAGCTGCCCACTATGCTACCTATCACCACGGAACTTGTGATGTTTGTAAAAACAAAGCAGGTGTAACAGAAGCACGTGATTATGGTTACCTTAAAAAGGGATGGAATCAGACCGACATAAATAAAACCTTTGGTAGAGTAGAAGAAAATATTGTCTAAGCATGGACACGCGTACTTCTGAAAGAGAAGACAACGAATCTAAAACTGCCAGTCAGCCTCCAAAACGTGAGCGGACGCCGGAAGAAAAAAGTAACATTGAACGTACTAAAGGCCGTTTAATGAAAAAAGCTGCTAAGCGTCGTGAAGAGCGTGAAGAGCGTAAAGCTACTCGTCCTAGTTCACAAGGCCGTCCTGCAGAACGCGTTAATAACAACGGCGATCGTGGTATGGAGACAGCTCGAAAGCGCTTTGAAGAAAATCGCAGTCTCCAAGAAAACTGAGTTGCTGTTTAGTTAAAATTTGCTAGCTTAGTGCTGTTGAATGGATGTTATGTCCCGCAGCACTAAGCTCATTAAATTTAAAGGTAAGCCATCAGAGATTCTCGATTCCATCGAGTTCGAAGGCTATACCATCAGGTCTTTGCGCCACGGTGTAACTGGTCACGTTCTTTACACATACCCTAGTGAGGAGTATGAGTGGGAGGACTGCTGGGGTATGGATCTAGAAACTGCTAAGAGAGCTGTACTTAAGTACAAGGAAGCAGTACAACTACAATCAGAAGCGTAGAACGCAGATGCAAACAGTGGGAACCGACTTAATGGATGACCTTGCATGGTCCATCTATGAGTACTTACATGCAGAATCAACGCTGCATGACGGTTCCCGCTTGGTGCTAATGCCAATTACCAAGATTGCTAAGCAGTTTGACCGTAATCACCGGACTGTCACCAGGCGCCTGTCGGCGTTGAAGAATGAAGGGTTGATTACTCCTATTATCAAAAAAGATTACGTTACTTTGTATAGCGTATCTGATCCGGATGATTGCAATGAATGAGAGGGAGCAAAATCCAGTTGGGGATCTTACATTCCTATTAGGCAGTTTTACAGATAACGGCCGCTCTCTTCGTTCTTTTGTGAATAACCCACAGGAATTAGCTGTCACGATCCTTGTCTCTGGTCTACTGGCTAACTCCAGGTGGGCAATGGATCCTGAAGACGCTATTAAGACTGCCTTCGTGATTCATGAAAAGATTCAGAAGGAAGTTCAGAACTACCAATCCATGAAATTTGTCAGTAACGTGGAGGGTTGTTTCCGTCGCCCTGAGCTGACAGAAGAATGAAGTTCCCTTTTTACTTCAATGCTGACATTGAGTGGGGGCATCTCAGTATTGGACCACTGACTCTCACGTGGTTTAACTCCGATACGCCATGGGACAACTGGGGCAGTGCCAACCTCTGTTGGGACTTTAACTATTTGTTCCTTTTCTTCTATCAGGATCGCCCCAGGGTTAGGAGGACGCAACTGGATCCTGAGTTGCGTGATGTGATGAAGGCACCAGAGCGGTTTGAGCGTTGCAACTAGCCAGGTGTTTGCTAGCTTGCTGGCACTTGGCGTTTGTCAATGCCGGCAGTTCTGGATGAAATTCGGGTTGACGTTCAGCTCATCGCTGAACTAGAGCGCAAAATTTATACACCGTACTGTAGAACTGCACCGTATACGCAGTTCTTGGATTATCGCAGCGAAGGTGATACGCGCTTAGTCATTAATGGCAGCCGTCACTACAAGACGCCTTACGGTGCGCTTCCCTCTGTCACCACTATTCTTTCAGCAACGCAAGGAAACAAGGCGGCACTTGAGCGTTGGGCTAAGAAGAATCCTGGTGGCAGAGAAGCGGCGGCAGCACGCGGTACAAAGGTTCACTCCTTGATGGAGGAGTACCTTCTGGGAATCAATAAGGCGCCAGAGATTGAAGATCCTGAGATTGCTCAGTTCTGGGATGGTCTTCCTGAGAAGCTCGATAAGTTAGATCACGTTGTTTGGGCTGAGAATCCTGTTAATCCAGGAGACTTTGCTTGGACCATGGGTGGTGACGGTATCAGCCGGGTTTGGCATCCAGGGATCCAAGAGGGAAAGAACTGGGGCTGGGCAGGCGCTCCTGACATCGTGGCCAGCTACAAGGGCAAGTGCGTCCTTGGTGACCTCAAGACCAGCAACGGCCTGTACTACAGCCGCTGGCCGGGGCCTGAGACGCTGAAGTCAGAGTATGGGATGAAGCGGGCTGGCTTCATGAAGTATCAAAAGTGCATGATGCAGATGGGTGCTTATGCCATGGCGCTAGAGCATACGGTTGGCATCGTGCCTGAGATCTTGATGATCTTTGTTGCGACGCGAGAGCGTTCTCAGGTCTTTGCTGTCCAGGGCGGGACCATCGAGAAGTACAAGAACAAGTGGCTGGAAGCTGTTACTAAATATTACTCTGAGATTCTTCCTTCTCTGAACAAGACTGAGATTGATATGGACGTTGTAGACGGTGATTCCTGAAGGGTGCAGGTGTCTGCCCCGTACAGTGGATTTATAAAAGGAACGTGGAGCTTTGGGTCTCGGGCCGGTTCCCTGGCTACTTTGACTTCGCTGTCCTCTTGAACTGATCGGAATACAACAAACGTGACGACTGCTGCTCCCGAGCCTCGGCCCCCTTACAAACATTTAGCTCCAGGGGAAATCAACCTTGATTTGATTCCTGTTGACTTTCCCCTAACCCCCTTACGGGGTAAGAAAGCGTACCTGCCTGGCTGGACCAATGATCCCAAAACCCTTGGTGTCATTAAGAAGGAGATCGAAGAGGAGCGGGCAACAGGTGTTGGTCTGTTGTGCGGTCAGTGGAGCAATGAGCTTGCTCTGATCTTTGTTGATATTGATGGGGAAGAGGCCATTCCAGCTATTGAAGAGTTGGGTGGTGGTCCTATTGCAGAGATCTTTCCGCCAACACTGACCATTTCCAGTGGGAAACCGGGTAAGTTTCGAATGCTGTTTCGGGTTAGTCCCGAACGGGTTAACCAACTGCCTGATAAAGCCACCATTAAGATTGGTAAGGCGCCATGGGAGATCCTTTGGAGGTCCCGTCAAGGTGCATTGATGGGTCAACACCCTGATACAAACGGGTATCGCACCACAAATCACGGGGGATTTGAGTACGCCAAGAACTTGCCGGAGATGCCGGACTGGTTGTATGACGCAATTGCAAATTCGTATCCCAGTACAAAATACCGGAAGCGTACAACACCTGTTAATGCAGTGGTGACGCAGAATATCACGATCAAATATGATCAGGATTCTGCTTATCACTTAGAGAGCATTATTGATGAGGCACTGCAGTACATCAATGCGCTCTCAGTTGAACGTGCTGATGATTATGAGGAGTGGCTGGCCATTGGCATGTCACTCCATCAGATTGACGACAGCTTACTCGATGCCTGGATAGAGTGGTCTGCTCAATCTGAACACTTTGAAGATGGGGCCTGCGAGCAGAAGTGGAGCACCTTTGAGCGTCTGCCGGGCGGTCCAAATCCTGATGGCGCCAGGGGTCTGAAGACGCTGCGAGCTAAGGCAAAGGAGGATGGTTACATTGATATGGGTGGGTTCCTTGTGCCCACACCAGAGAGCATCTCCAAACGGTTTGCCCAAAAAGCTGAGGATTACACCCTTGACGAGCTGCGTAAGCTGTTCCCAGAGCACTTCTTTGATGAGGATGAAGAAGAGGGTGGTGATGACCTTGAGGAGATCCTGGCTGAGGTTACGTCTAGCTCTAAGACATTAGATCGAGGTAAAGGAGGTAAGCGTAACCTTCCGTCTTCTGAGTTAGCAAATACATTGCTCAATCATTTCACCAGTAATGGTTGGCAATATGATCCGCGCTTTGATCTTTATCTCCATTACGATAAGACGCGGGGTATTTGGCAAGTTCAAGATACAGCTAAAGATTTTAAGCATGAAGTTCAATTTGAATTGGCAAAAGCTAATTTGCCTGCTGGGTATACTTCTCACCTCGTTAATGATGTCTGTAATCTGCTTGAAGGACCCCTTGCCCATTCTGACTGGAATGAAGATCCCTCGTACCTTGCATTCCGTAACGGCGTCTACGAAACTGACACTGGTGAATTCCTAGAGCATGACAAAGAAAAGTACCTCACCTGGGGCCTTGACATTGATTACGACCCCAGTGCTGATCCTGGTCCCATTACTGAGTGGTTGTTCCGTACTCAATATGGAGACGAAGCCCGAGTTAATGTGCTCAGGGCATGGCTGCGGGCCTGTCTGGTCGGGCGTGGAAATGAAATCCAGCGATTCCTTGAAGTTATCGGTCCTGGTGGACGCGGTAAATCCACCTTTGCCAACCTCTGCTGTGCTCTCGTTGGCAATGGCAACTACGCCAGCACCACGCTCAACCAACTGGAGCAAAGCCGCTTTGAGTTGTCGGCAATTAAGGGGAAACGCCTGACTCTCATCAATGACTCAGAGCGGTATGGCGGTTCTGCTCAGACCTTTAAGGCACTAACAGGCGGTGATGCCCTGCGCTATGAAGAGAAGCTCAAGCCCATCGGTGAACCGTTTGTATACACCGGAATGGTTATGGTGATTGCCAATGAACCAATTCAAACAACGGATAACACCAGTGGCTTGAGCCGGCGTCGCTTGACGGTTGAGTTCAATCGCCCGCTATATGAAAAGAACAGTGAGGCCAAGGACATGATCAAGATTGATCGTGGCCGCATCTTTGGTCTTTGGAAAAACTATCTGCCCGGTCTGGTAAATTGGGTGCTAGCCATGTCAGAGCAAGAGATGCGGCAGTATCTGCTCGATACCTATGAGATGGTTCCTAATCTTCGTAAGGTGCATAACAACATTCTGTTGAATAGCAACAACCTTATTGAATGGTTGCAGTCAGAGGTTGTTGTTTCTGAGAGTGTCTGTGCTGTTGGTAAGAAAATTATTAACGCCAGCAAGGAAACAAATGAGCGTTACCTTAATAGCAACTATCACCTGTACCCCAGTTACTGTGAGTATTGTGAGTCCACCGGTTCAAAAGCTGTCAGTCAGAAACGGTTTATCAACCTGTTAATGGACTGCTGTAAGAATCAGCTGGGTCTCCAGGATGTGTTTACCTTTACCAAAGGTGGTAAACCTTTTGTGAAGGGACTGGCAATCCGTAACTCCGATCAGAAGTTCAAGGATTATCCAACCATTATTTCGGAATAGGGTTGGGGCCAGGATCTGATTTGCCCTCTGCAATCAAGGCAGCCCTGTAGTAAAAGTGGCAATCGGTTTTGCCTGCTTTTTCTAGGGCTGCTTTGACCTTGATCCAATTGTTACGGGTGTGTTCGTCCAAAAGAATAAAAGATTAACCTTCGTAAAGAATATTAATTGTTCCGGCATCAAAACCAGCTGTAAGATCAATAAGTTGAACCTGTGTTAAAGCACTTGCCAATGTAATATAGCCGTTTAAAAAACCCATTCGCGCATTTGTGCTTGTTGTGTCTGCAGCAAAAGTTCCACCTATGACCCACGTATTTCCTGTCAAATTAGAAAGAGTAAAATTCCCTGAGTAAACAGTTGTTGCTGCATTACCGCCAGAAAATACAAGTGTAAACTCAGTCGAAAAAGCATTTACGTTAATACCGCTAGCATCAAAGAGGCGGAGAAGTGATCCCGAATAACCAGTTGAAACAATCCCGCCAGATGTACCAACCCTGATCCCAATGGCATCGGCGCCAGTGCAGCTAACGCCGCTAAATATAATATTAATTCTTTTGACCCAGCTTGGAATAGAACTGAACGTAGCGGTACTGACAGAAACAGTTGATATAGCAGTTCCAGCCTTAAGAACGCCTTGGACTGTTCCTGTTGTAATAATGTCTTGACTGCCAAAGTTTGGAGAAATCTTTGTTCCGGCTATTGCTGCAGCTGTGTTAATGTCACTATCGACAATGACATTTGAGCTAATAGCTGTTACGCCAGAGCTGTTAATTGTGACATCGCCACTAACTGCAGTTGCTGTTGCAACATTGCTCGCGTTGCCAACAATAATGCTACCTGCAGTTAGCGACGCTAACTTGCTGTAAGAAATAGCAGCTGAAGCACTGATATCAGCGTTAACAATAACTCCTGATGCAATGGATGTTACACCAGAGCTGTTAATTGTAACGTCACCGCTAACTGCTGTAGAAGTAGCTACGTTTGAAGCATTGCCAAGAACAATACTGCCAGCGGTTAAAGTTGCTAGCTTGCTATAAGAAATACTGCCAGCAAGCATCCCATCAGTAACGGTGCCTGTATCTGAATTTGTTATAACTGTGCCTGATATGTTTGGCAGCGTTAAGGTTCTGTTTGCAGTTAATGCTGTAGGTTGTAAAGTAACACGATAACTTGATACACCTCCAACACGTCCAGCAAGAATAATCCCATCTTGTGCAGGGGTTGCTGTGCCAAATGTTTGACCTGTTGTGTTATAAAAAGTATTGGCCCCAGTGAAGGCGTTGTTAGCAGATAATGTTACAGCACTTGCGGTAATCTGCGCATTAACAAATGCAGTTGTTGCAATAGCTGTTGTATTATTACCTGTTGTTTGTGTGGTAGTTGTTGGAGTTCCTGCAAGCGCAACATTACTTGCAATCATTGATCCAGTAACAGTACCTGAATCATTACTTGTAATAACAGTGCCTGTTGTATTTGGGAGCGTTAAGGTTCTGTTTGCAGTTAATGTTCCAGGTACAACAGTTACTCGATATGTATTAGTACCACCAGCGCGGCCTTGCAAAATAATGCCATCTTCTGTTGTAGAACCTGTGCCAAACGTTTGGCCAGTAGAGTTATAGAACGTATTGGCGCCGCTGAAAGCATTATTTCCACCTGTTAAGACAGCGGTACCGTCTGCATCAGGTAATGTATAAGTACGGTTTGCGCTTAGTGTTCCTGGAACAATGCTGACACGATAAGAGCTAATGCCACCTGCACGCCCTTTTAAAATTAAACCGTCTTGTGTGCTTGTACCTGTACCAAAGGTTTGACCTGTTGTGTTATAGAATGTATTAGCCCCAGTAAAGGCATTGTTGTTTGCTAAAAAGACATCGCCGCCGCCTCCGCCTCCTCCTGCTGTAGCCCAAGATAAAGTACCTGATCCGTTTGTTGATAAAACTTGACTAGGGCTACCGTCTGTACTAGGCAATGTCCATGTCACATTGCTAGCAATTGTTGCAGGAGCTTGAAACGCTACCCAGTTACTGCTATCACTGTCAGCAAAACGCAGATCAGATTGAGCGTTTAAAGTTACATCTGACTTTAGTGTTGTAGTACCTGTAACAGTTAGTGTGCCAGGGAGATCAAGATTACCTGTCCATTCAACGCCAGTGCCAGCGGCATCTGTTTGAAGAACTTGACGAGCAGCACCATCAGCTAATTTGCTGACGGCAACTTCTGCATTACTTGCAATTGCTACATCAGTTACAGCATTGTTAGCAATTAACTGAGCTTTAGTCTGGCTCATCTACCCAATCAGTTCTTGTCTTTATCATTCATTTTACAGGAACAGGATCTGCAGTTATCACACTTCTTTTTAACCCAAGTTTTGTCTCCAGGGATTACTTCGGTGCCGTATTCAAAGTCATCATAGTCAGGTTGATTACGGATCCAACATGCAAACTCTTCAATGTACTTTTTGATGAGTTGTGTTGGCATGATTAAACAAAACCAGGTAGTTGTGGACCTTTAGGACCAGAGGGTTTGGGAGGCATCAATGGTTTAAAGCCCCGTTCATAGATTTGCTCCATGTGAGGAGAATCAATGTGGGGAGCTTTAATGATTGCGTTAGGTGGAGAATAACGAATAGTACGTGCAACTAAAGGACCACCTTGTTCCTGGCCGTAATCAGTACGAAAGCTTTCTTCAGGAATATTAGTGCCAGATTGTTGATAACTTTGAAAACCCTTTAGATATTCACGTAAGAAACCAATGCCATCTTCACCGTTAGCCATTGCTACAGGGAAGTCATTGTCCATCATCACGGCTGGATTCCTCCTTGCAGGAACATTTGCACACGGTTCCGTACCGGTAACTTAACAGTAGTGGCTTGATCAGCTTGTGCAGCCGTTGCAGCTTGCTGTTGTTCCTGTGCTTCTAATGGATTGAACTGCTCAGGTTCGGCGCCAGGGAAGAAATATTTGACATCCTTTAAGGATTCGTCTGCTGTTGGAATTGCAGGTGTTGGTCCTTGTGTAGGAACAAAGCCTTCAAAACCTTCCATTAATGGGTTGCGACCACTGAGTCCAAGCTTGCCACCGTACTTCTCCATCCAGATCTTCATGCCCAGGTCTTCTGCTTCCTGAGTTTTTTTCTGACCAATTAGGTTCTGGTACTGCGCCATCTGTGCTTTGTACTCATCACCTTGGCTGTAGTCCACTTGGCCGCCAGGGGTTAAGCCGGTGACAACCACGTTGGGAGATTGGTAACCAGGTCCAGCGGAAAGGACAGGAGTTGGTGCCGGCAGAGTGGACGCAGGGGGCGGAAGGATAGGTGCAGGTGGTGGAGTTGGTTTGCTGCCAGAACGTGGAAATTCTGGTTGATTCCAATTCTGCCAGCCGTACTTACGATCAAACGCAGCATCTGTAATAGTTGCAGGACGTCTGAATTCTGGTTGATTCCAGTTCTGCCATCCAGTTGCGCGGTCAAATGCAGCATCTGACGGATATCTTTTTACACTAGCCGCAGGAACAGGTGCTGCAGCAGCTGCACGACTACCAAAAGGTCCGCGAGCAACATAGCCAGGAGGAGAAATAAAATCTTTTAAATAACCGAGAAGTCCCCAAGACTTTGTTCCAGTTGGCCTAGCTGTTGGAATTGGCACAGTTAATTACAGCATCTCTTTCTTACAATAATAACAGCAGCAAATTGGATTATGCAGTTGTTAGAAACGTTTCCTAATGGGACAACTATTGAATTAGGAATTGATTTGCACGGAAATCAAGTGCATCGAATCTGTAGTTCTGGCGGTTCGTTGTGTAGGTTTGCTGAACCTTATCACGTTGCTCATACTTATGCCCTTCAATATGAAGAGTTTTATGTGAAAGGTGCCAATAAATAGAGTGTTGGAGGTGATGCTGAAGGTAGTGGGTACATCTGAACTACTTTGAGATCTGCTCAAACTCCAGGTGGGGCAAGGGGTTTGGGTGGAGGTAGGAAGTGACGATCAAATGTGACCTCTTTTTTCGGCTAATACTCTTAGAGGAGAGAGAAGGGGTTATAAGGTGTTCGTTGCATGACTAACACATGTGCCGAACACCTGGTAACCACCTCTCTCTCCTTCTATAGGAAAACAAGGAAAAAATCGTCATAGGTGTTAGTCACTTAACCCCTCCCCAAATCCCTTGACGCGCAAGGGATCTCGGCCTAGCCTGAGGCATGTCCGAACACCCCTACTTTGGATTACATCGAGTTTTTTAGAAATGAATATCTAACAAGGGAAGATCTCATCTCTTTTGCTACATCACTGCAGTACTGTCAAACGGAACTCGGAATAACTCCGTGCTGGTGCCTACGCAAACTCAACAGCCCAGCCCTAGAGCACTTCACCTGCTCGCACCCCTCTCGCCCTCTCTACAAAGGACGTGATGCCCGCCCCCTGGCGCTGGCCCTGGTGAACCAGTTTGCTCCAGCAGAGGACGCCCTCATCATCCGCAAGCACCTCTGCGGCTCAGTCCACTGCATCAACCCCAGCCACTACCTCTTTGGAACCCGAGAGGACGTGTGGATCCAATCGCTCCAGCGCAAAGGACAGAAGCTGACCCTGAAAACCATTGAAGATATACGGACTAAACGTGAGTCCGATAAGACTCAGTGGACCTACGAGAAGCTAGGCAAACACTTCAAACTCCCTTACCATGTCATCAGAAGAATCTGTACTGAATCCTCGTATAAAAATGTCTGACCCTAAAAATACAGAAGAGATCCTCTCTGAAAACCTAGATACAATCCTTCACCGTGGCGCCCTATTTGAAAAACAAATGGAGCGCATCAAAGAAGAAACAAAAAATAAAGCCTGTCCGTGGCACAGGCGCAAACACCCTGGCCATAAAAATAACTTTGGCCTCATGGGAGAATGTAAAGATTGCATGGAGGAATTAAAGAAGGGTCGTTGCATTGTTGATGTCTGCAACTTTGACCTTGATGTTTATTGGAACGTTCGTAACTTTTGGTTGAAGGTTGATATCCAGGAAGATCAAAACAAGTGTTGGCCTTGGATCGGTGGCACAAAACGCAACGGTTCTGAAACAGTTGCTTACATGCCAAGTCCCTTTCACTCAGGCCGCACACAGTCCGCACCACGCGTTGCGTTCTGGTTGAGCCGTGGTTATACCGGCAAATTCCGAGTATTTCATAAAGACGACTGTGAACCAAACTGCTGTAACCCCTTGCATTTGTATATGAAGGAGCTAGCATCAATGCCTAAGCCCACGGCAATCGAAAAGGTAAACCTGATTTATGGCAACATCTTCGAGCACGCAAAAACCGACATCGAAAACAAGCCAAGTTATTTCTAGTAACCACCACCTGAATACAAAGAAGTATGCAGGTTGCATCTACATTGGTGGTGAAAACTACTACACCCAGTGGTTTGACGACAAAGAGGAAGCACTTCTTGAGCTTCGTTGTTTAGAGAAGCGCGTCAGCTTTGAGGTGATTGAAACTATTGAAATGGAAGGATATTATCCTGAACGCGCTAGAATCATTGAAGAAAAGTACCAAGCCAGTGGCCGGACAAACGGTCTCTACACTGGTTTAAATATGTCTGATGGCGCGGTTCCTAACAACACTGCCAGTTAACTTAGGTTTTGTAAACCTTGGAACAATTGAATCTTACCCAACCGGAGGCACTGGGCCTACTGGATACGGTCCGACTTCCTATTTCGGTAGTGATCCTTTGCCTTCGCGGTTGGGAGATTCTATTAATAACCCTGTTAATCTTGGCAACTTTACGTCTGTATACAAGACGCTAACAATTTCAAACTCCCATGGAGGGCTAACTCGTCAGCAAAGTTCTTTTTATAAGTTAAAGCTGCTACGTTCTCGTGCTCTGAAGATCAACCAGAACTACAGCCAATTCAGTAGAACTTCTAACACAAATAAGAATACATTAGTTTCTTTCTACAGAGTTGAAAACGGTACGCACCGTAAAGAGCTACCAATTAACAACTCTGGTTATGTTGTTAATGCTGCTTCTAACTCTAATGGCGATGAAGATTCCTCACTAGAGGCAGATACATTCGCATCAAGAGATGATTATAATGAACTTCTTCTTAGCCCTGGCGAATACGTTCTATTAGTTACAAATGATATTCGCTATCTGGAAACAACGTATTCGTTTACAATTGAAATCTTTTCAATCGACTGGCGATACGTTAACGAAACTGCTGAAGAAGCATTGAACTTTGATCTGGTTACTGATTCTGTAGATACTATTTTTGATCTTGGTACCTTAGCAGATTGACTTTACTCCAGCATCTGATAAGCTATAAGCAGTCTGCTTACGGACAATGAAGGTCATTACTGCTGCAGAGTTTGAACAGAACTTTGATGCAATCATTGATGACGTAGCAGAAAACCACACTCACTACAAAATTACTCTTGAAGGAGGTAGAGCCGTAGCTCTGGTCCCCCATCAAGAGTACGAGTGTCTGATAAATACCTACGAAGACTGGGTAAACGAATGCTCAGTTAATACAGAAGAATTGTTTTAGCTTTCTAAACTACGAGGACGGGTCATTCTACCTTCCCCTGCAGTTCTTCCAATAGCAGCATCTTTATATTTTTCTAATTCAGATTTAGTCTCTTTTAATTTCTTTGCTAGATCACGATCTTCTGCAATTTTGGTGCCACGTGCAGCATCTGCTGCTGCATAAGGGTTATCAGGATTGAGAATATATCTGCCTGGATTTTGTGGATCAGGAACGTGAGTATTGAATAAATTAAGTGTTCTACTTAGATCTGCTTGATATTTTCCTGGGTCAGTTGCTGTTGGTTGACCGCTTACCCACTGGTTACGCGCTTCCTCTGCTCGAGCTGCATAGTTACTTGCTAATACCCCTAAAGCATAGAGACTCGACCTAGGAGCCATCTTTTGAACAATTAAAGGTTTAACTTCTTTTTCTTCAACTGTTGTTTTTGAACTAGGTTGGCCGCCACCCATGGTCCAATCACTTTAAACGTACTTCTATACTTACTCTATCTGAGACAAACTTGTAGACATGGGGCGCCAGCTGAAACCCGCCGATCACCAAGGCAACGGCCAAGAGCAGTTCAGCGTAAGTGATGGGGCGCTTCATAAACAAAGTCCGTATGTCGAGGATTTTAAAGAATTGTTGGCGGCAATGTCCACTAAGACGATGGTATCACTACTGTCAACACAGCAGAAGAATTTTGCCATGGCCCTGTGGGAAGCAGAAAACTTTGGAGGTAAACCAAAGCCTGGCGATCTCAAATCAGTTTACCCTAAACGGGACTACTATGAACTGGTTTTGTTGCTGGATCATCAGCGCCAGTGGGAAGAAAAGATGCGCTATTGCAAGCAAGCAAAAAATTGTTAGGCTGTTCTAACAAGTCTAGCCATCTATGAGTTACCGTTTTATTGATTTAGATATTAATGCTGTAACAGTAGAAAACTATGTTGATCTGCTTAAACCTTCACTGGCAGAACAGGTAGAACCGTTCTTACCTCCTATTGGCAGCTTTACAACCATTGATTTGCAACGCTACCTGGAGCTAGTCAAAAGCTATGAAGTTTGCACCAGCGACCTGATCCACGGCCTATCCTTGGCAGATCAGATTCGAATTACGTTTAGCGATATGAAACCCGCAACAATCTGTGAGAAGTTTCCTGATATTGATTTAGCTACGAAACGGCGCTACCGCTGTGTTGCTGAGTATCTCATTCGCCAGGGTGAGCTAACAAAACTTAAAGATGAACGCGGCAAGCTGCTGAAGAAATTAGGGAACATGGGTAAGATGGTTGTTATCTATCAACCACTAGCTAAGATCTGTAAGACCCTGCAGCAGACAGGGCTGGGTCAATTTATTAAAGATGAGCGACAGGCGGCAAAAATTAATCAACGGTCTCCTCTCTACAGCCAAGACCCCTGGGGAGAGGAAGATGACCCAGTTAGTGATTGAGCGGATCTGCGCTGACATGGCGGACTTCTATGAGAAGTTTTATTACAACGAAGGCCCTGGTGCCATGGTCTATGTGCCAGGTGAAGAGGACCCTGAGAACACTATGTTCTACCTGACCGTGCCAGCACTGATCCAAGCCCAGTCGGACTTCAACAGCAGAGAGATGGAAGGGCCTGCCGCTGTGATGCAAAAAGCCATTGCCCGTGCAGAAGCTATTGACCCCAAGGAGGGCGGCGTCTTCATCATTCAAGATGAAAAGCAGATGTCCTTGGTGTGCTACAAGAGGGATCAACCCCTGCCATTCGCTGGCGAAGAACTAGATGCCTAAGCAGTCGGGCGGGGCCAGCAAGCCCTATCACAAGCTCCACCGCATCTACCGCTTGGAGGAGGATTGGTGCACACCTGTTGCCTATCTTCCTCTGATCTATCACGTCCTTGGTCAAATTGATTTAGATCCAGGGTCAACAGAGAAAGCTAATAACGAGTTCCTAAAAGCAGATCAGATCTTCACAAAGCAAGATGACGCTTTAAATCAAGAAGCACCCTGGCGTGGAAACGTTTACTGCTTCCCTCCTACATACGGACGCTGCTCTTACAACAAACAACGGGGCACCTGGCGCTGGTCCACACGTGGAGGATATCGTTCCGTTATTCCTTCTACGGCCTGGTTTAAACGTCTAGAGAAGGACTGGAAGCTGGGCTATGTCAACTCTGCATTGTTCTTTTCAATTGCACCAGAGATGATGCGAACTCAACCAAACATGTGGGACTACCCAGTTTGTATCCCTTACCGGCGCCCACAGGTTATCCATGGTCGCAACTTTTATGAACTTAAGCTCCCACTGAAGTGGGGTTTTATTGTTTATTTGCCGCCACGTCAATTAGGTTTTGATCAGGCTCATAAGTTTCAGGAGGCCTTCTCAACGATTGGAAAGGTCGTGCTCTGAACTAAGCTTGTGAAGCCCGAAAGCTATTGCGGAAACCAATAGCGCTGTCAGTGTTGTTGAAGCCAGCAGCACCCCTTGGCTCGTAAGGAAGGGAACCGACAGGAATAGTGCCCCCTTGCCCAGCAAAAACAAAGCGGTCATCACCAAGGCGCTCCATGGTCACAGGAAATTTAGCATTGCTTCTACGGCCTTCTAGATACTGCTGCAGAAAACGTGGACCAGCCGTGTCATCAGGCACACCTTTGGCCTGTGTGTAACGGTTATCAACGTTATAAGATTGACTCTTTTCAAATGCCATACTACCATTCTGCCAGCCCTAACTACAGAAATGGATTCAATCTGGATTGATACTCAAACACACGTTGCCATTATCTGTGATGAAGTTAAAAAGTTACTAATAGAAAAGAACCGTAAGTACGGTGATTCTGCTTTATCACCAACACGTATCTTTAGCAAAGCAGATGCAACAGAACAACTGTTAGTTCGTATTGACGATAAACTAAATCGCATTCAAAAAGGTGCAGGTCTTCTTGCTAATGATGAAGATGTACTATTAGATTTAATTGGCTATCTTGTACTTCTTAAAATTGCATTAGCACGTTCAGTCGAAGAATGAATTCATTTGAGAAGGAACCTCTGACTCCTCAGGAATTAGACTGCTTGCGTACCTTAGAGCTTCTTGAGTTTTTAGATCAACTTCAGGGTAAGCAGTCTTGGAACCTGTGGTCAGAGGTCGTTGATTCCACATCTGAAAAAATTTATCAATCACCTTTCCTTTAGGATCAAATTTCATCAGTTGATCCTCTAAATACTCAATAGCTTTTACTTGTTGAAGAGAACCATTAAAATTCTCAGCAACATTAAGCAAACACTGTGGCAACTTGCATTTGTGCTCTACCAGTAGTGGAACATTCTTGTCACTTTGTAGGTATAGATCAAGCTCACTGCGCCGCCGATCAACAAGCTTCAAGTTGCTCTGGTAGTTCTGCCGCAAAAACGGTGACCACTCTTTGATGATTTCTGTCCGGCTTGCCCTGGCATTGATCAGCTCCAGCAAGTGGCAATCTTTAAAGTGTGTGATGCCAATACTGTGAGCATAGCTAAGCACAGCCCCTTGCTTTTTAGCATTGAGGGGCATATGCACCATTGGTTCTACTAAAGAACTGAAGTGCTCCAGGTCAATCAGGAGCTGCTTGTGGATTTCTTCGTAGGTAACTTTTTGATTGGGTACAAGGCCATGGCGACCTAACCGAATGCTGCCATAGCCTATGTACCACAACCCCTCTTGTTTCTGAGGTTTGTATGGAACGTATTGATTAAAGCCGATGTGAACCCGACAAGGTGTGTAGCGTTTAATGAGTCCAAGACTGAACTCGTTAACAAACGACACAGACTACATCACGGAACAACAACGCTACCGTTATAGCTGATCTCGCTGTAAGCGTCAGGTGTTTTCAGAATTACAAGATAATTCTTTGCAGCATTGGTAACGGTTACCGCAACCACGCCTTTGCCTTTGCCAGCCTTGGCAACGTTAAAGAACTTTTGGTAACCCGTTGGAGCGTTGCCCGTGGTGTAGGCATCGTCTTGGAAGATCTCGATGCTGTCAATACCAACGCTACGATCCAGTGTGACAATAATGTCACCAGTAGAAGCAGGGTTAACAAGGAAAGCGCGTTGGCTCAGGTTACCGCCATAAGCTGCTTGACCATCACCTTGATAGGTGACCTCAGCACCAGAGGCAGTAAAGGTGTCGGCTGTGCCGCTAAAGGTGCGTGTAGGCATTATCAGATAATTTGGTTAGGAGTTTGAAATTGAAACGTAATGTCGGCGTCAATGCCGTGTTCTTTCAAGATGCTAAGGAACATTTGCCGGTCCATCATTTTCATGTGGAGCATGTCAACAAATGCTTCTTCTAATTCATCTCGATCAAGATCTTTGATTGCCAGAGCTGCCGCATGAATCGCAAACTCGCTATCAATAGGAAGCTCCAGGGCATTGGCATCCATTGAGATTTTTACCAATCCGTCATTACATCCTAACAGCTGTACAATATTTTGCTACTAGACCGTTGCAACCGTCCTCTGTAACGGAACGTAACGTTGATCCAC
>Ga0129336_10000131_pt1 | contig 37504 bp, 22 predicted proteins | sample CPB6_02_DNA_FD_96878 | JGI IMG/M metagenome (GOLD analysis project Ga0129336, IMG submission 96878) | Freshwater to marine salinity gradient microbial communities from Chesapeake Bay, USA - CPBay_Sum_0.6_0.2_DNA | ecosystem: Environmental > Aquatic > Marine > Coastal | place: USA: Chesapeake...
ACACCTAGACTCGTTGTTGAGGGTGACGGCGTTGGTGCAAGAGTAAGTGCAGTTGTAACGAATGGAAAAATCACTGCAGTGAATATTGATAATACTGGCTCTGATTATGCAACAGCAGCGATCAAAGCATACGACGAAGATGACAATTTAATTCCAAATGTCTTATTAAGACCAATCATTGAAAATACAACTGGTAAGTTGAGATCATATTATTTCGATAACAATAATATTAAAGTTGTTTACTCTTCTACTGCTGGCGTCATCGATTATATTAATGGTACAATTACACTAACTCAATTTTTACCAATTGATGTCAGAGATACATTTAAAACAATTAAGTTTTTTGCGACTCCAAAGAATACATTGTTTAGTTCTGCAAGAAACACAATCATCACATTAGATGTTGATAACCAAGCACAAGTTACAATAGATGTACAGAAAGTAAGCTGATATGTCAAGTCTGAATAGAATATCAACACTTGTTAATTCTCAATTGCCTGAGTTCATTCGCTCAGACTATCCAGTATTCGTTGAATTTCTAGAAAAGTATTATGAATTTCTAGAACAGCCTGGAAATCCAACTTATGAGATTAAAACATTCTCAAATAATCATAATATTGATTTAACACGAGAAAGTTTATTAAAATACTTTCGTGAGAAAATTTTACCATCTTTCCCAGAAGAATCAGAATTAAGCACAGAAAGAATTATTAAGGCATCTCGTGATTTTTATGCTAAAAAAGGCACGTCTGATTCTTTCAAGTTTTTGTTTCATGTCCTTTATGACAAAGACATAGAAATATTTTTCCCAAAATTAAGAATTCTAAGAGCATCTGATGGTAAGTGGGTATTGCCGCAAGCATTTAGATTGATTGCTCCAGAAAATTCAACACTTGATTTATCGCTACTTCGTGGAAGAAAGGGTATCGGTTCTGTTTCAAGATCAACTTGTGTCATTGAACGAGCCTATTACACAAGAGACTTATCTTCAGGGCAGCAAATATATGAAGTATATGTTTCTGGCGTTACTCGCCCATTCGTCAATGGAGAGGAATTAGAAGTTGATTATGTAAGTGGAACAACCACACTCACCTTTTCGCATACTATTATCGGAAGTCTTTCCAATATTAAGATCAATCCGAGAAGAAGAGGCAGAAGATATAAAGTTGGTGATCCAGTTGTTATTAATGGTGGATTAGATCCAGACTTATCAGGCACATCAAAACAAAAAGCAATCGCTACAGTTAAAACTGTAACAACCGCAAGTATTGATTCAACAACAATTGTTCGTCGTGGATATGGATTTAGAGTAAACCCCAACTCATATATTGATGTTATTACAACGAATCCTCTAACGGGAGAGGCAGACGGAACTGGTGATGGTTCTGCTGCAAATCTAATCGTAACATCTATTGACACAACATCAAATATTACAGTTAATCTTGGATTAGATGCTATTATCTATTCAGCAAATTTAACAATCAACAATAATCATTATGATTTGACTAACACTTCTCCAGAGTTAACATTTAATGCAGCATCATCTGGAAATACACAGACTGCAATAAACATTGCAAACTTCTCAGAAATATCAACAACTAATGATTATTATAATTCATGCATAATTAGAATTATATCTGGAACAGGATCTAATGGAAGTGGGTCGAACATTAATGCTGCTGTAATTGCAGATTTTACTGGCGCAAATTCTGTTGTAAATTTAAATGCAAACACATCATTGATCGGAACTGTTAATGTTTCTGGTATTGATGTTGTTGGAAACACATCTCATCCAAATGTTACCTTCTTTACAGAGGGCGCAGAAGGTTTTTACACTTATCTCACGGCAGGAAAAACAATTGAGGTGAATGGTGAAATTCGAACAATCGCAACTGTTACAAATAACTATCATTTGACTGTGACTTCTGCCTTTACAAATCCTGCAACGAATAAAAAGATAAATGCCAATTCAACACTCACAGTTGCACCTGATGAGACTAGCGTTCTTCAAATTACATCTGGATTAGATACATTCTTGTATAGTGCGATGTCATTCGAGCAAATGAATGTAAATCCTATCCTTACAGTAAGAATTGTTTCTGGTGGATCTAACTTTGGATCTGAACCACCAGCAACATTGAATGTCGTTTCTCTTTATGAGAGTGACTATTCTTCAGAGGGATTTCAAACACTTAATCCTGGACAAGTTACTAACTATGATCCAGATGCTGCAACGGTTGTGCTCTCATTCACAGGAGCATCTACACAAAATGATTGGTACAATGGAAGAAGGTTAAAACTTGGAACTCAATTTAGAACCATCACAGATTATGATGGTGCAACAAAAACTGCATACCTAAACAGAAAATTTGAAACGGATATAACTTCTGGAAGTATTTTAACCAAGACTTTGAGAATTGATAATCGTCCTGGAATTCTTGGAATGGGTATCGTTGCTAACGTTGAAATTTTAAATGGTGGTAGTGGTTATGTTCCAGGAGAAACATTGAATTTCAGCGAATCTGGAGTTGGTGCAGCTGCAACTGTTGCAACTGTTGGTGGTGGCGGAATCATCACTGGAATATCAATTTCAAATCGCGGAGAAGGTTATCCAAAAGCACCAGTTATAACGGTCAACTCAGCAGGTGGTTCAGGCGCAAATCTAAAAGCCTATTTGGTTGGTGATGGTGAGGACATAACTGCAACTGCAACAACTCTCGGAGAAATCATCGATTTCAATCTCTCAAGTCGTGGCGCAGGTTATATTGGCACACCAAATGTTTCGTTAAAGATTTATGATCTAAAATTGTCATCAAATAGCAATACAGTAAATGTCACTGCTATAACTGAGAACGATGTTGTGTATCAGGGAACTGATCTGGCAAATGCAACGTTTAGAGCAACAGTTGATCAGCAGCTCTCATCAAATACGATTATTCGTGTGTTTAATTATTCTGGAACACCAAACGTTGCAAACAATCCACTTAGATTGGCTCGAGCAAATTTAAGTGGAGCATTTGTAAATGTTCACACAACTGGAATAAATCTTGAATCAACGACAATAAATGGATTCGCGTATCCAAGAACTTATGGAAATGGAAAGGCGAAGGCAAATGCTGAGTTCTTAAATGGATTGATTCGATATGACGGATTCTATCTAAACACAGATGGATTCCCAAGTTCAGATAAAAGACTTCAAGATAGTGAGAGATATCACAACTTCTCATATGAACTTGTGTCAGAAGAAAGTTATGATCATTATGCGAAAACTATTCTGGATGTTGCACACCCAGCTGGAACGAAATTATTACCAACTCATGTCATCCCAGAAAATTATACCGCAACCTTGCCAAGAATTTTGACGCCTTCTGGAGTTGCTAATTTAAACGTCCACACAATGATCATCGCAACCAATACATTGATTGGTAATTGTTCTGTTGGATCTGAGTCCAATAATGTGACTGGCGCTTCTGAGAATTTTGATACGTTGGCAAACGTTGGTGATTTAATTGTTATCAATTCTGCAAATACATACAGATCATTCGTCAAAACGATCACCTCAATCGCTAATAATAACTCACTAAATATTGAGAGTTCTTGTGTTTTCGTTGGAGAAGGAAAGGCTAAAATTACTAATGGCAGCTCTGTCATAGTGATTGCTGGCAACACCAATTCAATATCAACATTCATATCAACATCCGACAAGATTAGAATTAATGTTGATGGAACAGTGCTCACCAAGACTATAAGCAGTATATCTGGTAACTCAATCACTCTAAATAGTAACACTGGTATTACGAATACAACAAACCTTACGATCGATACATCTAATCCGATGAACTACGGAAAGGCTACTGTTCCAGCTCTTGTTTATCAGGTTATTCCAGACTTTAGTAGTGTTGAGTATAAGATTATAAGGACTTCATGAGGAATTAAGATGGCGTCATTATTTACTCGAAACTTCGGAATTTTTAATGCAAACACATTTGAATATGCGATTGCTTCGGGTTTACACAAACTCTATATGACGATTGGTCGACCACAAGAATGGTCTAATACAGCTGATTATGCATTGGCTGGAAACGACGCTATTGCAACTCCAGTCGACACATCCAATACATTTTATGGTATCTGGAATGATATGATTGCAATGAAGAGAGTGACTGCATCTGATCTTTGCAAAGTTATTCCACGAGTCGATTGGGCGAACGGAACTACTTATTTCGAATACACACAGGATGCAAATATATTTGCAAGAGCTAACACAGCCAATATCGCATATGATAATAAGTTCTATGTTCGAACAACTAAAGATCAAGTCTTTAAATGCTTGTTCAACAATTCGAATGCATCATCCACGATTATGCCAGAGATCGATATTGGTGGGCAACTCCCTGAAAATGCGTTTATTGAGACCTCAGATGGTTATAAATGGAAATACATGTATACCATTCCCTCAGGTCTAAAACAAAAGTTTTTTACTACGGATTATATGCCGATTGCAGAGGAAGATATCGTAACTAATAGCGCTCAAAACGGTCGAATCGACATTCTTAAGATTGCTAATACTGGTGCTGGATTTAATGCGAACACGAATAATAACTTCTTAGATATTATAACGATTTCTGGAAATGGAACCGACGCGAACATTAGAGCAAACGCATACTCTACCGCTGCTAACGGCGCAAATATTACTGGGTTTACGATTATTTCTGGTGGTAATAACTATACGAGAGCAGTAGTTTCTATCGTAGATCCGAACAAGATCCCAGGAACTGCAAACGCCAACGTTGTTGCGATAATTGGTCCTCCAGGTGGACACGGATCAGATGTTGCCAGCGAACTTGGTGCATCTACTCTAATGATAAGTTCCACAATTGAAGGAACGGAAGATGAGACTATACCAGCTGTTTCTGGTGGGCAGAACCGATTTAGACAAGTTGCATTAATGCAAAATCCTCTATTGTCATCTGGTTCAGTTGCAACAGATAGTGTTTATAGAACCACAACTAAATATTTCGTATCTGCCACTAGCGGCGTCTTTCAGAATAGAGAACAAATCTATTCTGGTGCTTCTTTGGCGAGTGCTAATTTGACTGCAGTAATTGAACATTATGATAGTGGTAATAATGTACTTTATATCAATAACGTGTTGAATTTATCAAATATCAACGTTGACAATACCTTTTCGATTACTGGTGCAAATTCAGCAGCCACTGCTCAAGTAACCTCGTATGAAAATTCTTTGGTTGACTTGTATAGCGGTGATTTGTTGTATGTACAGAATAGTGCTTATATAACGCGAGATCCAACAGAACATCAACAAGTTAAGATTGTACTTAGATTTTAGGAACATAACCCATGGCAATAGATTACAATGTAGAACCGTTTTATGACGATTTTGAGGCAGAAAATGGCGCTAAAGAACAAAACTATATGCGCATTTTGTTCCGTCCTGGTTATGCTGTTCAGGCTCGTGAACTTACTCAAATTCAGAGTATCATTCAAAATCAAATTAAACAATTTGGCGATCACATCTTTAAAAATGGATCACCAGTTTATGGCGGTCACATAACTTATGATCTAAATGTTCCTTCTGTAAAATTACAAACAGCATATAACGGTGTTGACGTTGACCTAGATGATTATGCAAATGGCGTAATCAAAAACGTTGCTGGTACTTCGAAGGTTAGAGCAAGAGTAATTGCGACTGACGAAACTAAAACTTATCCAACTCTCATGTTAAAGTATTTGAGAGGAACAAGATTTGCAAACAACGAAGTGATCTCAACTCTATCAGGAACAAGCGAAGCAAAGACACTTGCTTCTAATGCGATCTCTACTGGCTCTGTTGCAACAATTCAACCTGGAGTGTTCTATGTTGATGGATACTTCATTCAAGTTGAAGAGCAATCAATCGTACTTGATCCATACTCAAATACAGCCAATGCTAAAATTGGTCTCGAGATTGAAGAAGAAACAGTTGATGAAAGCGCAGATGCCAATTTGTTAGATCCAGCTCAGGGATCATTTAATTATCAAGCACCTGGTGCACACAGATACCAAGTTCGCCTAAATTTGGCAAAAAGAACACTATCATCTGTTGACGATACAAAGTTCTTTGAACTTCTTCGTATTGAAAATGGCGTCATTACAAAACAAGTCAAGTATCCAATTTATTCTGAACTTGAAAAAACACTTGCTCGTAGAACATACGATGAATCTGGCGATTACACAGTAAGCCCATTTAAAATCTCTTTTGCTGCAAATACTGTTAATGATGATTACTTCCATGCAATCATTGAGCCAGGAAAGGCATATGTCAAAGGATTTGAATACGATGCAATCGGTCCGCAAAAGATAAACATTGAAAAGGCTAGAACAAAACAAACAGCAAATAATTTTGATTTGTCTTTAGAATACGGCAACTATCTTTATGCAAACTCAGTTGTTGGCTCAGCAAATGGATTTGCAAACACTCTAAGTGTTCCAACGCTTGAATTGCACTGCGTTCCAAAATCAAACATTAATACAACAGGAAGCGTTGGTTACAATACAACTTACATGGGATCTGCGAAGTTAAAGCACATTACTCGCAACTCTGGATCAGAATATATTGTTTATTTGAGTGATATTCTTCTAAATTCAAATACAGTAACTGTTGCTAACAGCTCAACAAATATTAATACTGTTGTGTTTCCAGTTGCATATTCAAATTTAAGTGAAGCATATACAAACGTTTCAGTTAGAGTTATTAGCGGTGGTGCAAGTAATGCTGCAGCTGGAGATGTTCGAACAATTGTTCGATACGATGGTCCAACTAGAACAGCATTTTTAGATAGAAATCTTACTTCTACAATATTGTCGACAAATACTGTTGCATTAGTTTATAGTTCTAAAGATATCGATTCATTGGTTGAAGTTGTTTCGAATAAAGCAGCATTTAATGTTTCAATGAATGTGTCCAACAATAGTAAAGATACAATCGGTGGAACAATACTATACGATTCAAATAGAAAAACACTCGTATTCTCATTACCTGATCCGCAGGTTGATGATGGATCGATCGACGATGCTGATTATGTAACAAATAAGTTCATACAAAATCAGGCTTTCGCTCTTTCTGGTGGTAACTATACAGCATCAATTACGTTATCTGGAAATGAAACGTTAGATTATGGAACAAACTCTCAGAATCTATCATCAGCAGTTATCAGTCAAAATATTATTCTTGTTGTTCGTTCAGTTGGTACTGCAACTGGTGTAAGTGTTGGTGATATTATTACTCCAGCAAATGTTGCTCGATTGTCTGCAACATCACTCACAGTTTATTCTGGATTGAATGGAACATTTAATGGCGATCTTTACGTTCGCGTTAAGATGGATAATTCAGAAGATAGCAATCTAAGAACAAAAACACGAATTGGTAACACATCAAATACAACGCTTACATCAACTGCTGCTTATGGACAAGGATCATCAGTAACTGGATGCACTAGTGTGTATATCGATACTGCAGTTGCAAACGGTCGCGTGTGGTTTACTGATCCAAGCGTGATCAATAAAACGCCTGGTGGAAATACCTCGTTGTTTATTCCTGATGTGTACAAACTTATTCGAGTTTACGATTCTGGAAATGCAAGCGTTGCTGTCACAAGCACAAATGCAATTGATATTACACAAAGTTTCTATCTTGACTCTGGACAAACTTCAGAGTATTATGATCACTCTAAGATCGTATTGAAACCTGGAAGAAATGCTCCACGTGGTCAAACGGTTGTTCTATTTGAAGCATATCAACATAGTACGACAACTGGATACTTTAACGTTGATTCATACCCAACAGCACAGTACACAGATGGAGAAATTCCTGTGTTTAAATCTACTGATGGAATGCAATATTCTCTCAGAGACTCTATTGACTTCAGACCAACAAGAACTGCTGGTACAACAGCAAATACTTACTTTGGTGCAAAAATTCCATTGCCTTATGAGCCAATGGAATTGTCATATCAATATTATATACCAAGAAGAGATAAGATCGTTCTTACTTCTTCAAAAGAATTGAAAGTTATTAATGGTATTCCAAATAAGAATCCAAAATATCCATCTGATCAATCAGATGCGATGACATTATTCACAATTGATATTCCTGCTTATACTGCATCACATAAGTACGTTGCAGCAAAAGCATTGGATCATAAACGATATACAATGCGTGATATCGGAAAACTTGAACAACGCATTAAGAATGTTGAGTATTATTCTGCATTAAGCATGGCTGAGAAGAAGGCTAAAGATTCAGCAATTCTTTATGAAGATAATGCAACAGAAAAAGAAAAGTATGGTATGGTTGTCGACAACTTCACTGGATTCGATGTTGCTGATACAAAGAGTAGAGATTTTGTTTGCTCTGTCGATGAAGGCAAATTAAGACCATACACTAAAACAACAAACTTTAATCTTGTTCCAAGTGATCGATCATTTACTGCTCCAGATTATTCAAATATGCCTAAAAAGTGCGTTTGGACAATTCCACCTGGTGAAAAGATTATTAATAATCAAACAGCTGCAACTAAAAATGTCGCTGTGATTCCATCAGTGCTTTCTGGTAAGTTTGAGGGAGATGTAAATCTCTTCCCATCAACAGATCATTACTTCTCAGTTGTGATTCCACCTGTGTTGAATTCACCTGAGATTAAGATCCTCCCACCAGAACCACCACCACAGTACGTGCCACCACCTGTTCCAATTTGTGTGCTACCAACTCCAATATTACCAGAACCAACGCCACCAGATGTGTATGCACCTGTTGTGAGCCCAGTGATGCCGCCGATTATTCCACCACCTGCACCACCTGCACCAGTAGTGTTTGATCCGCCAGCACCACCACCATACATTGCACCTCCGCCTCCTGTTGCGGCACCACCACCATATCCACAAGTAATACCTGAGGTTCGCCCATTCCCAGATCCAGATCTTATTGGACAACTTTTAGTATTGCCACAACCTCCAGCTCCACCAGTTGTTCCAGTTCCAGCACCAATCTTTATTCCTGGATATGGAGAGATTACAATTCCAGAAATTGTTCCTCCACCATTGGAAATTATTCCTCCAGATATAACTGGTGTTGCGCCAATCGTTTCTGTCATTGACACATGGTATGGTCAGGAATTAAAACAAGGATTTAGTGAAGGCGTCGGTGGCGGTGGAGGAATGAGAGATTTTGAATTCGGCGATCGGATGATGCTAAATTAATAACGAGGAAATTTTACATGTCTTTACCTTCCAGATACATTTATGAACCTTCTCAAATTGTTCAATTTGAGGGTGGGACAATTTCCACTGCTGATCTACAGCTCAAATTTCTTGACGAAGATATTAATTCTTCAAGTAAAGAAGATGATGCAAGAAAAATTCAATATACTCGATTTATGCGAAATCAGGAAATCACCGTTATTTCAAAAGGCTTGTGTCCTGATTTAAATGCAAATATATTCTTCGATAAAACAGATGTCAAGGCTTTCACACAAAAGCCAAATAGACTTACTGTCACCAGCATGGCAACACCATTCTTTCAAGATGAAGAAATTATTAACTCAAATACGAATGCATTTGCTCGAGTAATTACAACATCAAATAACTTTGTATATCTAAATGAAAACTTTATTAGTTTGAACATTGCTCCATATGCTGCAAATACTCTTGCCACAAATACATTATATGAAGATGATGTTGTATATCAAACTGCAGGCAACACAATGTCTGGAACAATAACATTTGCGGGTAGTGTTGAAAGATATGAAAGAACAAGTACAACACATGCATATCTTGTTCTAAAGCCAATCGACGGATCACTTAGAAAATTCTCAGCAAATTCATTATTGTTCTTAAGAGATAATAATTCGTTAAGACTTAATGTTGGTGCAACTCAAACTCCTTACAACAATTTTCCTGTCGGATCAACAATTTATAGTAAACGAGATGTAACTAAAACTGCAACAGTAAGTGCATATGATCATTACTCTGGTATTATTTCTTATGCTGCAAATAGCAATAGCACAAACACTGTTTATGTTTCTGGTAATCTTTCTGGCACAGCTGCGAATACATTTAGAATCACTGCTGGTGTTGGACTTGGTTCTGAAACAACAATTAATGCTGTTTCTGCAAATGGATTTGTATTGACATTAAGTTCAAATATTAGCGTTTCGTCAAACTCAAGATACTCATATGGAAATCATCAAGTTGACGATTATGGTGTTCTAACTGCATTGTTTCATATTCCAGAAGCAGGAAATGCATATTTCCCAGCTGGTCGTCGCCTCTTAACAATCACAGATGCTGCAACAAGTTCCTCTGATGATTATATCATGAGAGCATTTAATTATTATTCTGTTGTTGGAAATCAAGGCTCAACAGCTGATTATGCTCGAATTGCATATGATACTGTTGCTCCATCTAAAGAAGTGGCAATCAATAATCAAGATATTGCAAAGAATAATAAAAAGTTTTTCCCGCTATCACAAACATTCTTTACTCCAGCAACACCAAATACGCACTCGAGTGGCATTTCTAGTGATTTAAACGTATTACAAATTGCTGGTATTGATCTATACTTCGCAGAAAAACCAACAAGTGGAGATTTGCAACTTCCAGTTAAAGTCACAATCAACGAAGTTGAAAATGATCTACCAACACCAAAAATTATTGGTCAAAGCATCGTTGATGCAAAAGACATTAATATATCAACAATTCCAGATCCTGCATCAGCAACAGCTGTAACAACATTTAGATTCTCGCCAGCTGTAATCGTATCTCCATCAAAAGAGTATGCAATTACAGTGACGACATCTTCTCCAGATTATGCACTCTTCACTGCCGAAATTGGTGGTGAAATTCTTGGTACAACTCCTCCAAGAAGAGTCTCTGAACAGCCTTATATTGGCGATTTCTATAAAGCACAAAATGCTTCAAATTGGTCACCAATTCCAAATGAGGATTTGATGTTTAGAGTCAGATATGCAAACTGGGCAACTTCGACATCTAATACAATCACATTCGTTCCAGAAAATCTATTATCGAATATCAACGTTGATTCAATTTTGATTCACTCAACTGATTTCAAATTTAAACCAACATCAATCAATTATTCATTTAAATCAACAACAATTGATGGTAACTATGATGCTGATTGGCGCAGCATAACTCCAGGAAAGTTTTATAACTTCAGTGGCGATTTAGCAACTGACATTAAAACTTCTGCTGATGCGCGCCGAAGAAGAGTTGTTGCAGGAAACAATGAATCTTTTGTTGTTCAGGCTGAACTCTCAACATCTGATGAAAATATTGCACCAGCTCTTGATATTGAAAGACTTGGCGCAGTTGCAACTGAATACATGATTAATGATGCTGGTATTTCTGCCTCTGATATTACATTTACTAATTTGGGTCGACATCAAAATGTTTCAAATATTACAGTTACATTCTCGGCTCCAGATAGAGCTGATGGTGAGACAGCAACTGCGAATATTATTGCTCTTGTAAATGCAACATCAAATATCGCAAATACGTTTACAGGTTATACTGGAAACGTTTCCATGATCTTGATAACCAATCCAGGTTCTGGCTATTATAATGCTCCAACAATTACAATATCAGAACCAGGAAGCAGTGATAATGCGACAGCAACTATCTCTGGCGAAAATGGTACTTCTGGTGGTAATTGCAGAGCCAAGTATGTAACGAAAGTTATCACTCTTGCTGATGGATTTGATGCTGGCGACATTCGATTGTTCATGGACTGCAATCGTCCAATTGGAACAGATATTGTTGCATACTACAAAGTCAAATCAGGAGAAGATTCTGACGTCTTTGAGAATAAGAAATGGCAACTAATGTATAAAGTAAATGATAATTTCTCAAAGGATTCAAATCAGATCATTGAACTTGAATTTAGACCAAGTCTTGACGTGAATCGAATTTCATATGTCGAGAATGGTGTTACTTATCCACTAGGTGGAAAGTTTAAATATTATGCTGTTAAGATTGTAATGACATCTAAGAACGCATCAATTGTTCCATATGTTAAAAACTATAGAGCAATCGCGACACCTGCAGGATAATTATTATGTTAGTGAAAGTTAAAGATGCAGAAGGATTGATGAGAGATGTAAATTCACGAGCAATATTGAACGTGAATAAGAATGTCTTATTAAAAGATCAGATGTATCAAGAACAACTCAAAAAAGAAAAGCATATGGAGGCTTCTATAAATAATCTAAAAGATGAGGTTTCCTCCATAAAAAGCGACATTTCGAAAATACTAGAAATGCTCAGTAATCGAGGCGAATAATGGCAAATTCAAATATTTCATATGTTCAATTAGTGAGCACCTTTAATGAGTGGAGAGCAACTACAAACGATCTGATCGAAGATCGTAATATTCTTAGAAACGCTCATTATGTAAAGGATAATGGAACATTTACAATACTTGCAAACGTAAGCAATGTAAATCCACTTCTCACAGTTGGCAATAGTGGAAATGGTAATGTCATTATCGGGAATGTTTTAAATGTCGTTACAGTTAATGCAAATACATTTATTGGAAGAGGCTCTGGAGAAAACCTAGAATCTCTCATACTTACAGTTTATGCAAAAGCCAATGCGGCAGCAAATACGGTTCGTGTTTCTCAAAACAATGGATCAATACTTTCTGCAAATCAACTCAACTTTGTAAACACTTCAACAATCACAATCACAGTCAGTGATTCTGGTAATGGAAATGCAAATATATCTTTTGTTGGTAGTGGCGGAATTTCAAATGTTGCTGTTCTTGCAAATGGTGCTGGAAGCGTAAATGCAAACGGTCTAAACTTTGTCAACACCTCAACTGTAATCGTATCAACAGGTGCCAGCTCAACAGCTGGAAATGCAAATATATCCTTTACTGTTAGCGGTTCAGGATTGACATTGAAATCTGTCAATGAATTTTTGCACACAAATACAAATGTTGATTCAGCAAATACAGTTGATTTAGCAAATGCAAACTGGTTTGCGATGACACTTACTGGATCATCTGGCAATCGTCAATTTACATTTACGAATGCACCTGCTGCAAATGTATTCAGTCATAATATGATCATCATTCAAGATGGATCTGGAGGCAAAACGCCTACTTGGGCGAACACGATTTATTGGGCTGGTGGACAAGTTCCTCCAGCAACAACAACTGCAAGCGCCAAAGATATTTGGACGTTCACAACATATGATGGTGGAACAACATATATTGGAACTCTCAGCGTCAAGAATGCGAGCTAATTTATGCCACGCAGTTTTAGTTTAAATAAAACATGGATTCCTGGTGGTTCCAGAGGAACAACCACATTCAATGCTTCTGGTAATATTAATATTGCCTACGGAAGAAATAAAACCACAGTCTCGGGACAAGCTGGACCAGGAAATCCAGCAAATTATGGTTACAACGTAACACCAGGAACTAGCAATCCAGCAACATATGGATATAATGTAACTCCAGGGAATGTAAACCCGACGGCATATGGATATAATGTGACTCCAGGAACTGGAAATCCACCAACATATGGTTATAATACCAGCGGCGGAAACACAAATCCAGCGAACTATGGCTACAACGTAACTCCAGGGACTGGTAATCCACCAAATTATGGTTACAATACTAGTGGTGGAAATACAAACCCACCAAATTATGGATACAATGCCAGTGGTGGAAATACAAACCCAGTGAACTATGGCTACAACGTAACTCCAGGCAATGTGAATCCTACTGCATATGGATACAATGTCACTCCAGGGAATGTAAACCCAACAGCATATGGATATAATGTAACTCCAGGGAATGTAAACCCAACAGCATATGGATACAATGTCACTCCAGGGAATGTAAACCCAACAGCATATGGATATAATGTTACTCCAGGCAATGTGAATCCTACGGCATATGGATATAATGTTACTCCAGGTAACTCAAATCCAGCGAATTATGGGTACAATGTAACTCCAGGAAACACAAATCCAACTAGTTATGGATATAACTACACGGCAGGATCATATAACGCAAATAATGGACAAGATTTCAACAGAGGATTTGATGAGGGTGGATTCGCTGTTGTTTATAGTGATGGAAATCTATACTTTCAAGATGGATATACCAACTTGAATGCTAATGTTCCAGGATCTGGATTTTCTCCAAACTGCCCACCAGGTCCAGAATATTACTTCGGATATGTTTATGAATTTAGTTTTTATGGATTAATCGGGGTGAACTATTCTTGTTCACCAGGCGGAGCAACATTAAATCCAGATAGTTATGGGTACAATACAACTCCAGGTAACTCAAATCCAGCGAATTATGGGTACAATGTAACTCCAGGAAACACAAATCCAGCGAATTACGGATATAATACCAGCGGCGGAAACACAAATCCAGCGAATTATGGATATAATACTAGTGGTGGAAATACAAACCCACCAAATTATGGATACAATGCCAGCGGCGGAAATACAAACCCACCAAATTATGGATACAATGCCAGCGGCGGAAACACAAATCCAGCGAACTATGGATACAATGCCAGCGGCGGAAACACAAATCCAGCGAACTATGGCTACAACGTAACTCCAGGAAACACAAATCCTACTGCATATGGATACAATGTAACTCCAGGAAACACAAATCCTACTGCATATGGATATAATGTGACTCCAGGAACTGGAAATCCAGCAACATATGGATACAATGTTACTCCAGGAAACACAAATCCAACAGCATATGGTTACAATGTTACTCCAGGAAACACAAATCCAGCGAATTATGGGTACAATGTAACTCCAGGAACAACAAACCCAACAAGTTATGGGTACAATGTAACTCCAGGAACAACAAACCCAACAAGTTATGGGTACAATGTTAGTGGTGGAAATCCTGGCGCACCAACAAACGTTCTTGGTGTTTATTTCCCAGGAGGTGCTGCTGGATCTCCAGCACCATATGTCCCAGAAACTGTAACGAATTATTGGGATTATCCTGATAATGCAAACTATCCTGTCACTGTTCCATCAGGCGGTCAAATCGTTATAAAAATTGAATAAGTTTGATTTTTTTAAATTTACATGTTATACTATGTAAAAATGGAGTTATATTATGCCAAGTTTTCCCAAATATAATCGTCAATTGAGTCAATATTGTGTTGTTGAAAGATATTTCAGCGATGAGGAAGTTGATAAAATTATAGATTTAGAAGAATTACAACAATTCAGTGAAGGAAAGGTGGGGTCTGGTCAAGCAAAGTTAGATAAAAGAGCAAGAGACAGTGAGATCTCTTGGCTCTTTCCATCAAATGATTCTGGTTGGGTCTTCAATAAATTTAATTCTTTGGTTGGAAAAGTGAACTATGATCATTTTATGTTAGACATTGATGGATTTGACAATTTTCAGTATACAAAATACAAAAATAAACAGCATTATAATTGGCATTATGATTTGGATTTAAATTATGCAACATGGGAAAGAAAAATTAGTGCAACAGTGTTATTAACTGATCCTGAAAAGTATGATGGTGGTGAATTTGAAATTGTGCCCAATGGTAATATTGAAGATCCAGTATCATTTAAACCAACAAAAGGATCTGTCATCTTTTTCGCTTCTTGGATGCCGCATAGAGTTGCTCCTGTAAAATCTGGAGTTCGTAAATCTCTTGTTGCTTGGATTATGGGAAAAAGACCATGTTAAAAAATCTTTTTAAAATTTTTGGGAATGACGTCATCGAGTTCTATTGCCATCCAAATTATCAGGATGTGATACCAGAACCAAAGCCTGCAATTAAATATCTTCCAGAGTGGTTCAGAATATTACCACCAGAAAATAAAGAAAGAAAAGATGATTTGTGGAATATTCCACAGATGACTGCAAAAAAATGTTTTCCACTAATAGACGCGATGTCTCTTGGATTTGTGATTCCTCTTTGTGGGGATTTGCAAGTCACAGTCGATGATGATATGACTCAAATTAAAGTTCACAATCCACCTGGAATGAAACTTGCAGAATTTCATGATGTTTCTCAAGTTGGTGGAAAAACTGCACCAGGATTTCCAATGAATCCTGTTAAATTTATAAATCACTGGGTAATTAAAACTGCTCCAGGTTGGTCAACTCTATTCATTCCACCAATTAATCATTTTGATGCTCCATTTACATGTTTGGGTGGGTTAGTAGATACAGATCGATACCCAAAAGAAGTAAATTTCCCAGCGATTTGGAATAGACCTGGCTTTGAGGGTGTGCTTGTGTCAGGAACACCATTGGTCACAGCCATTCCAATTAAACGAAATTCTTTTAATAAAAAACCCAAAATTAAAAAGATGACGAAAGAAGAGTTTACTAAAATAGAAGTGATTGCAAAACAACAAAGAAGTCGTTCTCATGTTTATACTCATGAATTGAGAGTTAAAAAATGAACTTATTTAAATTTTTTAAACGAGAAAATAGTTTCCAGAAAGAGTCAGAATCATTTGATCTTGAGAAAGAAATCAATGATGCATCAAATTCTTCAGTTATCGAAGGTATAAAAAGAAATCAAATTGAATTTGTAGATTCTTCTAAATTAGTTTTTTCGTCTTTACCAATTTCACTTGCTAAAGACATAGATGTTAATTGCAGAAAAAAAATTGAAGAATCTGGTGGAAAATTCACATTTCCAATTTGTCCTGGAATGTTTGATTATTCTAAGTTGGGTTATATTATGCCTGCTTGGACAGATATTCATTTTAAAGCAAATAAAGCAGGTGTAGTTGCATTTTCTGGTGGAGGAAAGAAAAAAACAAATTTTATTCAACCAGTGAGAATGAATCCAGAACTAGTCACTGGATTATTCGATCTTCAAGATGGAATTCCATTATCTCCATATAATCTTGGATCTCCCTGGAAGATTTTTAGTTATGATAAAGATATCTCTGCACTTCTTTTGCCAGCATGGTATCACAGTTCAGTAGAATTTCTAGAAAATTTTTATGTTTATCCAGGAATAGTAGATTATAGCACATTCAATGTATGTAATGTTATTCTAGCACCAAGAAGAAAGATGGAATATACAATCAAGTCTGGAGAGCCTCTTCTACACATCATTCCAATTTATAATAAAAATATTTCTTGTGGATATGGACCACCAACCATTGAGCAAGAAAGTCTGATAAATTATGATCCTGTGTTCCATAGAAATCAATACTACAGGAAAAATCATTCAAGGAAAAAGACGTTCAACCTTGAAGAAACTTCAAAATGAAGATTTTTGTAAGCATCGCATCATACCGAGATCCTCTTTTACCATATACCATCGCGAGTCTATTTGATCGAAAAAGTCAGATGACAGACGTTATCTGTGGAGTTTTCGAGCAAAATGAACTTGAAAATAGTCTCATAACATTGTATCCTGATATATGCGCTCTTCCGAATGTGCGATATAAAAGAATTGATCCACAATATTCTGAGGGTGTGGGTTGGGCTAGGCATATTAATAGTCTGCAGATGGATGATGAAGACTTCTATTATCAAATCGATTCTCATATAGTCTTTGATGATTGTTGGGATCGACAGCTGATTAATGATTATAAGGAAGCTGTCAATTTACAAGGATCGAATAAAGTTATAATCTCATCAAATTGTAAGAATTATAGACTTGTAGAAGGTAAGATCATGCTGGACGAGGACAGGCATTATGCGACCTCTGTCAAGTATTTTCAATTTGACGAGAATCTTTTTTTATCAGCTCATGGAGATTGGGTTGATCCGACTCCTGTTGTAACTCCATCAATTCATATTTTTGCGGGAAATATGTTTACTCATGCAGACTGGGTGAGTAATGTTGGAATCAACCCTTATATGTTTTTTCACGGAGAGGAGCAGGTTCTAACAATGTCTTCTTTCGCTGCAGGATATAGAATTTTTCATGGAAAGCAGATTCCATCATATCATTATAGGTTTGCTGAGAATCACACGAGCAAACAAACATATGAACAAATTGTCTCGAATGATATAATTAACGCGAGAAAGAGTCGATCAAATGCAGAATTCAAAAGATTTATTCGGAATTTAGATGACAAAGTCTTAGAGGAGTATAGACAATACTCTGGGGTTGATTATATAAATAGAAAACTAGAGAATCGCGCCATAACTAGAACTGTTCAACCTTCCATTGAAAATGATTGGGAAATACCCTAATCAGACGAAGTTATAAATAACATAATAGACACCTTGAAACTTCGCTAAATTTTGTTGGTGACGAGCTCGCCACTCGATATCGCAGAGATAGTTTAGTATTGTAATGGAATTGGGTAATAAATAAGTTATTAATAAGAGGCGCAGAATGCCGACTCCATATGCAGAACTTACAGTCGATCAGGGAACAACCTTTGAGACTACTATAGACCTCGTGGGAGATGATGGAGCCGCTATCAATATCGCTGGCTACACTTTTCTCGGTCAAATTCGTAAATCCTACTATTCTTCCAACGTAACTGCGAATCTATCCATCAGCACAGTAAATGTCGCTGGCGGAAACATCATGTTGTCGATGAATTCTTCAACAACAACGAATATTAGAGCTGGACGTTACCTGTATGACGTTAAAATGGTAGATACAGCCAACGTTGTAACACGTGTGGTTGAGGGTGTCCTAACCGTAACGCCACAGGTCTCCAGATAATGAAGATAACGGTTACGAATAATAATCAGATCGGCAAGGTCACATTTGGTAAAATTACTCGTGTTGGCACAATCTCTGCCAACGATATCGTAGACATCGGTCCAGAAGTTTACGATAAGGTTAATGCTGTTTATGCACAAGCAAACGCAGCCTACGCCAGCGCGAATGCTGCAGCGAATACTGTTGCAGTTTATGCAAATGATACGATCGTTATCACCAAAGCGAATATTAATTTTAATAATTCTTCATCGCTTAACGTTGCAGTAACTCCTAATAATATTACTCAAAGAGCTAACGTCTCTTTTGCAGTAAACACAAATCCGCTCGTTCTCAGAGCTGGCGATACGATGACAGGCAATTTGAATGTTGCCGCAACAATTATATCGCAGAATATTGTTCCAAATTTAAACGTCACATACGATCTTGGAACAGCAACTCAGAGATTTAAAGATCTATATTTGAGTGGAAATTCTCTCTATCTCGGCGACACGATTATAAGTTCAGCTGATGGAGAACTTCGATCCAATGTATTCAATGCAGCAGTCGCTGTTCTTGTTCAAGGCGAAAGTTTACTTCCAAAAATCAATGCTGCTTATAATCAAGCGAATACTGGTCGTCTAGAAGCCAATTCAACCTTTGCGACAATTAATGCCACATTCGCAAATGTAAACACAACGTTCGCAACGTTGAATACATCAGCTGGTTCTCAAAATACTGCGATTACCAACGCGCATAATCAAGCCAATACTGCATATGCGCAAGCCAATGCTGCAAGATTGCAAGCCAATACAGCAAGAAGTGATGCAAATACAACTTTTGCGACGATTAATACGACATTTGCAACACTTAATACATCAGCTGGTTCTCAAAATACTGCGATTACCAACGCGCACAATCAAGCAAATGCTGCTTATGCTGAAGCGAATATCAAACTTAATTTAACTGGTGGTGTTCTCAGTGGTGATTTGACTGTTGCTGGTAATTTGATAGTTTCTGGTAACTCAACAACACTTAATACTGAGATTCTAGTTGTTGAAGATGCAGATATTGTTCTTCTTTCAAACGTAACTTCAACACCTGCATTAAATGCAGGTGTAATTATTAATCGTGGCACTTCTCCAAATACATTCTTAAGATGGAATGAGTCAACTGATAAGTGGGGATGGAGTGACGATGGCAGTGCATTCTATTCCTTTGATACCGCACTTAATGCATATGCTCAGGCTAACGCTGCAAGAGATCAAGCCAATACGGCAAGAAGTGATGCGAATACAACTTTTGCAACAATTAATACTACATTTGGTACGATTAACACGACATTTGGAACTACAAATACAGCGATAACGAATGCTCATAATCAAGCCAATGCCGCATATGCACAAGCGAACGCTGCATATGCTGAGGCAAATGTAAAGGTTAACATTGCTGGTGGTAGCATCACTGGAACGTTGAATGTTGCTTCTCTCAATGTAAATGCGAATGCAAGCATTTATGAAACGTTATTTGTCAATACATCGATCACTACTGGCACTATTCTTGGTGTTAATACAATTTATGCTTCGACGCTTTCGAGCAATGGCGTAAATGTTACTGCTCAAGCAGCAAGTGCATATGATCAAGCAAATGCAGCTCGAGCGCAAGCAAATACTGCTCGTAGCGATGCAAATACCACATTTGCAACTATCAACACTACATTCGGTGCAATTAACACAACCTTCGGTTCTGTTAATACTGCAATTACGAATGCGCATAATCAAGCCAATACCGCATATGATACTGCAAATCTAGTTTATCTACCATCAGTGACTCGTCTTGCAGTTACATCAAACGCTGCAATAGGTTATCAATTTGATCAATATGGTTCTGGTGTTAATAATCCAAATGTTTATGTTCGTGCTGGTGAGACATTAGCATTTAGTTTGGATACTCCAGGGCATCCATTTAATATTCGCGTTTCAAGTGGTGGTGCAGCATATAACACTGGACTATATCACGTTGCTTCAAATGGCGCTGCTTTTCTTGGTGCAAATGCTCAAGGAAAAACTAGCGGAACCTTATACTGGAAGGTTCCATTCGAACTTGCTGGTAATGTTTATGTTTATCAGTGTTCAGTTCACAGTGGCATGGTTGGCAATGTTATCATTGAATATGACTCAACTGTAATCCATGCACAAGCCAATGCTGCGCGTGATCAAGCCAACACAGCTAGAACAACAGCCAATGACGCTTATGCGCAAGCCAACACTGCACGAGATCAAGCAAACACCGCAAGAGACCAAGCAAATACTGCATATGGTCAAGCAAATAATGCTTATGCACAAGCCAATTTAGCATATGGTCAAGCGAACACTGCTTACGCTCAAGCCAACGATGCTTATGCTCAAGCGAACGCAGGTTATGCGCAAGCGAATACTGCTCGAGCAACAGCGAATGATGCATACGCTCAGGCAAATGCAGCATATGCACAAGCGAATACTGGCAGACAAGACGCAAATACAACGTTTGCGAATATTAATTTAACTTTCGCGACGATCAACTCAACATTCGGAACTGTCAATACCGCAGTCACCAATGCACACAATCAAGCAAACGCAGCATATAGTCAAGCGAATGCTGCTTATGCACAGGCAAATGCTGCGCGCGATCAGGCGAATACTGGTTACGCTCAAGCAAATACTGCACGTGATACTGCAAATGATGCATATGCTCAAGCGAATACAGCTCGAAATCAAGCCAACTCAGCCTATGCACAAGCGAATGCAGCATACAATGATTCAAATACACGTGTTCTAAGAGCTGGTGATACAATGACGGGCAACTTGAATGTTGCTTCGACAATCATCTCTCAAAATATAATTCCAAATTTAAATGTCACTTACAATATTGGATCTACGAATGATCGATATGTCGCTGTACATACAAGCAAGATAAAACTCGGCGATGCATTACTTGAAGCCAATGGAACAGCACTCAGTGTTGATGGTGTTGTAATTCAAGGCACCAATGTTATAGTTAATATCACTGATGCGTACAATCAAGCCAATGCTGCTCGCGATCAGGCGAATACAGCATACGGTCAAGCCAATGCAGCGTACGATCAAGCCAACGCTGCGCGTGGACAGGCAAATACAGCATATACTCAGGCGAACAACGCTTATGCTCAGGCGAATGCTGCTTATGCCGAAGCAAATTTAAAATTAAATCTTACTGGCGGTACGATTAATGGCTCGTTGAATGTTTCTGGAAATCTAGTTATCACAGGAAATACAACGTTTGTAAATGCAAATTCCTATGTTGTAAATGATCCATTAATATTCCTTGGTGCAAATAACATATTCAATGATGTTTTAGACATCGGATTTATTGGTGCTAAGAATACTGGCTCTGGAGTAACACATACTGGTCTTGCTCGCGATGCTGGTGATAAGACGTGGTATTTGTTTGATAATCTAGTTGATTCTGGTCACGAAAATAATGTTGTTGATTTTGCAAATACAACGCTTGCAACACTTCGTGCAAATATCAGCGCAAACAGTATTTTGTTAGGCGGCAACACTGTTGCAACTCAAGCCAATTTAACGATTGCTCATAATCAAGCCAACGCAGCATATGGACAAGCGAATCTAGCATACGCTCAGGCGAATGCTGCAAGATCACAAGCCAATGATGCGTATGCTCAAGCAAATGCTGCTTATGCTGAAGCCAATCTAAAGTTCAACGTTGCTGGTGGTACAATCAGTGGTAATGTCACTGTCACTGGTGATCTATTTGTCGAAGGCAACAATGCAGTACTAAATGTTGGATCTGTAAAGACAGAAAACAACATTATAATGAATTCTGGTTATGTTGGAAATAATCCAGAACTGCAAGCAGGTGGCGGCAACGCTCATATCATTGTAAATCGTGGTGGTGGTGTTCGTCCAAATTCCATGATCTTCTACGATGAGAACGCAGTTCAGTGGAAGTATTATGACGGACAAACAGGTGAAGGCTATATTGCATTTGATACAATGCAACTTGCATATCAGCAAGCCAATACTGCGATGTCATATGCAAATGCCGCAGCAAATACAGTACATGTAAGAGTCACAAATCAACCGAATGGTGTTGCAACTGCAGAATTCAGCAATCATAAAATGCAGTTGCAAAACACGTCAACTGTTCAGATTGACGTTGGAACAGTCACATATGTTGATGGTGTTTATGCAAATGTTAGATTCCATGTTCTTGGACTTAACACAGCATATGATCAAGCCAATACGGCACGAAACACGGCGAATGATGCATATGCTCAAGCCAATTTAGCATTAACATCAGCAACTAGTTCTGGTAACACTGTTGCTGTTTATGCAAATGATACCGTTGTATTATCAAAGGCAAATGTAAACTTTAATAATAGTGCAACTGTAAATGTGAATGTTACTGCGAACATAATTACTGGTCGCGCTAATGTTGAATTTGCAGTCAATACCACATCAACTGGAATTCTTGCAGCATATGCTCAAGCCAATGCAGCATATGGACAAGCAAATAGTGCATATGGTCAAGCAAATCTAGCCTATGCTCAAGCGAATGCTGCTTACGGACAGGCAAATACTGCTTATGGACAAGCAAACGCAGCATATGGACAGGCTAATAATGCTTATGCACAGGCAAACCTAGCATATACTCAGGCGAATAGTGCATATGGTCAAGCAAATCTAGCCTATACACAAGCCAATTCTGCTTATGGTCAAGCAAACCTTGCATATACACAAGCAAATAATGCATATGCCCAAGCCAATCTCGCATATGCGCAGGCAAATACTGCAAATAACACAGCGAATGCAGCATACAATCAAGCGAATTCGAATTATCAACCAGCAGTTACACGACTAGATGTATCAACAAGTGGTTCATCTGCATTCTTGTTTGATCAGTATTCTGGTAACAGCCCAACAATTTATGTTCGTGCTGGTGAATCAATTGCGTTTAGTTTAAACACTGCTGGTCATCCATTCATGATTCGCACTTCAAGTGGCGGATCAAATTATAGCAATGGATTGACGCATGTCTCAAATACTGGAACTGTTACATACACAAGCAGCGCTCAAGGAAAAGAAAGTGGAACATTGTATTGGAAGGTTCCATATGAACTCCAAGGCAACACTTATGTGTATCAGTGCTCAGTACATGCGGGTATGGTTGGCAACATTGTCATTGAACCACCAATGGTTGTTGCCTATGATCAAGCGAACAACGCATATGCTCAAGCAAATGCAGCATATGCAAAAGCAAATTCGCCAATTACTGTTAAAGAGATTTATGTAAGCAACAGCACTGTTGTAAACACTTATACGAATATTAATACCATTCAGTTTGACTCTGATTCAGGTATGGCAGTTGTAAATGCTGCAGCAAATACTGTAACAATTCAATTGAACTCTACGTTCAAGAACTGGAATGTAGACGGTAATACAGGTCTTGTTGCTGTTGGTCTTGATACAGTGAACTTTATTGCAGGATCTGGAATGACGATCACTGCAAACAACTCAAATACACCAAAGAGTATTATATTCTCATCAACTGGTGGTGGCGGTGGTGGATCTGCTCTTACTGTTAAAGATGAAGGCACAAATCTAAACACTGCTGTTACAAGTATTAACTTTGTTGGTGAAGGTGTCACAGCAACAGCAAACGGAAGCAATATTACTGTTACAATTAATAGCGGTGGTAGTGGAATTGCATCTGTTGAGTCTGATGTGTTTAGTGCGAATGGCGTACAAAATACATTTACACTAACAGCTGCAACGACAACTGATCGTGCGCTTGTTTATATTTCTGGTGTTGCTCAGGTTCCAGTTGTCGACTATCAAGTTTCTGGAACAACACTATCGTTCAATGCTGCACCTTTAAGCGGAACAACTGTTGAAGTTCGCAGCTTGATCAATGATGGATCACCAGCGAACACAGTTCGTGTTTCTCAAAATAGTGGATCAACATTATCTGCAAAACAACTTAACTTTGTCAATACTGCAAATGTGACGATTACTGTCACTGACTCTGGCGATGGCAATGCAAATGTTGCTATCTTCTCTGCTGCTGGTGGCGGTGGATCTGCACTTACGATTAAAGATGAAGGTACAAGTTTAAATACTGCTGTCACGAGTATTGACTTTGTTGGTGGTGGTGTATCTGCAACAGCCAACGGAAGCAATGTAACTGTAACTATTCCTGTTGGACAATCAAATACTGTCGTCAAGACAACATCGTATACTGCAAACAATGCAGCTGCAAATCTAACATATACCCTTCCAGTTGCACCAATAAGTTCTGCATATCTCTTTGTAATTAAGAATGGCGTTGTTCTAACACCAAATACAGATTACAGTGTCTCGAATACAACGTTGACGGTGATTGAATCTGGTACAGCAAACGATGTAATCGAAGTTCGTTACTTTGATCAATTAAACGTATACGAAAGTGCAAATACGTTAATTGAAGTCTCTTCGAATACCGTTGCGGCTCAGACAAATACCTTCACTCTTGCAAATGTAACTGCGATTAATCGACTTGCAATTACTAAGAACGGTCTACAACTTACACCAAATTTACATTATAGTATCAACACTTCCTCAAATACTGTTACACTTAATACAGTTGCAGAGATTGGTGATATTCTCACGTTCACCAACTTCCGAAATGTCAATGATATTGCAGGTGGTGGCGGACTTGTACAATACACCTATAATACTTCTACATCTTCGATTGAGACTGTCGATCAATGGTCGAAGTCTACATATAGAAGCGCCAAGTATCAGATGCAAGTAGAGAGTGGTGCTGGATATCAGGCTGTAGATATTATGGTAATTCATGATGGTGTTGATACGAATACGATTCAGTATGGATCATCAACCTTTGGTGCAAACGTCGGTGTCTTTACTTCTGATATTAGCGGAAGCAATGTAAGACTTCGATTTACTGCGACTGATGCAACATCTTACTTGACATATTATAAAACAATTCTTGCCAGCAGAGCCTCTGAGTCGCTTCCAACTGATCTCATGACAGGAAGCGATACTTATGATCTATTGGTAACACTTCCATTCCACCCAACGGACCTTAACTAGATAAATAGTTGTACTTAAGAGAGAACTTCAATGCCAACAACACTCCAATTTAGACGCTACGGTACTGCTGCTGGTGCATCAATTACTGGTGCAAACGGTGAGCTGACGATTGACACAGATAAAGAAGTTGTCGTTGTTCATGACGGCAGCGCTGCTGGCGGATATCCGCTTCTGAGAGCCAATGGTTCTGATTCAATCATCACATCAGCCGCGAATGTTGCAATCAATGCAACCAGTGGTTCGATCAGTGATCAGTTTGGAAATCTTCGCAAGATTCCTCAATCAGGATCAGACAAAGCCACTGCCTATACTCTCTTGGCAAATGATGTTGGTCGGTTGATTTCGATTACAACGAGTGGTAGCGTCGTTGTTCCGAATGGTGTATTCTCAAGCGGCGATGTTGTTTCTGTTTACAATAACACTTCTGCAAATATTACAATGACTCTCAATCCTGCAAATAGTTACATCTCAGGAAACAATACAAATCGAAACAATGCAGTTCTCAACGTCTCAACTCGTGGCGTTGCAACGATTCTATATCTTGGCGCAAACAACTGCGTCGTAACAGGAAGCGTGTCGGTGTAAGATGGGTGGAATTCATTTAGCATTGTTGGGTAATTTTAGTAGTGCTGCAGCAGCATTTGGTAGCGCAACAGTTATTCAATCATTTACTACAACAGGATCATGGACCTGTCCAACTGGAGTAACTGAGGTTGAATATCTAGTTATTGCTGGTGGTGGCGGTGGTGGATCACAAACAGGTGGCGGTGGTGGTGCTGGTGGATTTAGAACAGGAACTGGTCTAGCAGTAACTCCAGGAACAACATATACAGTAACTGTTGGTGCTGGTGGTGCTGGTATAGATGGTAGTCCTAGCACTGGCGGTCAAGGTGGTAATGGAACAAATTCAATTTTCTCAACTATCACATCTATAGGTGGCGGTGGTGGTGGTTGCGGCAGTGGAACACCTGCATTTAGTGGTGCAGGAGGTCGCAGTGGTGGATCTGGTGGTGGTGGTGCTGGAACAGCTGGTCCACCTGCAGGTAATCCAGCAATTCAACCATGGTCAACTAGCGTTGGAAGTGGAACACCAGGTCAAGGATATGCGGGTGGAACTGGAACTTGGGCATTCGAAGGTTACGGTGGAGCTGGTGGCGGTGGTGGTGGTGCAGGTGCTGCAGGCGGTAATGCATCATCAGTTCCGTCAACAATAACTGCAGGTACTGGCGGTAATGGTTTATCTTCATCTATCACTGGATCATCAGTAACTTATGCAGGTGGCGGCGGCGGAGGTGCACAAAATGACAGTGCGACGTCAGCTGGTGGAACGGGCGGATCTGGTGGCGGTGGACGAGGTGGATTGACTCCTGGAGGACCAGGATTGCAACCTTCTTCACCACCAGCATCGTCAGGAACTACAAATACTGGTGGTGGCGGTGGTGGCGAAGGAAGATTGTATAATGATGTTACTGGCTCTGGCGGCTCTGGCATCGTAATCATCAAATACACACAAACTACTGTAGTTGGCACTGTCTATACATTCACTACATCTGGAACATGGATCGCACCAACAGGCGCCACTGCTGTTGATTATCTCGTCGTCGCTGGTGGTGGAGGTGGTGGAGGCGCAGCTGGCGGCGGAGGTGGTGCTGGTGGATTCCGTACAGGAACAAGTTTATCAGTAACTGCAAATACAACTTATACGATTACAGTTGGTGCTGGTGGAAATGGGGGAAGTAGCGCTAGTGGTTCATCAGGTTCAAATAGCGTCTTTTCATCAATTACCTCAAATGGTGGAGGTGCTGGTGGCGGTGGAATTACGAATACAGCTGCAAATCGCGGCGGCGGCAACGGCGGGTCTGGCGGTGGTGGTGGTGGTTCTGGAAATGATGGGACAGGCGCAGGTCCAGGTGGAACTGGCAACACTCCGTCAACATCTCCCTCTCAAGGAAGCAATGGTGGAACTTCTGGAACTTCCCCAACTCCTAATAACCGAGCAGGCGGTGGTGGCGGTGGCGCTTCAGCTGTTGGTAACGATGCTGGTACAAATACGGGCGGAAATGGGGGTGCTGGCACATCATCTTCTATAAGTGGCGCATCTGTAACTTATGGTGGCGGTGGCGGTGGCGGAACTCGCAATAATTCTTGGGGTCCATCAAACACTTTTGGTACTGGTGGATCAGGAGGTGGTGGTGCAGGCGGAGGCGGATCAAATGTAGACACAGGAACAAGCGGCACTGATAACACTGGCGGCGGCGGTGGTGGTGGATCGTATGGTCCATCTGGAGGAGCATCAACTGGAGGCTCTGGCGGTTCTGGCATCGTAATTATCAAGATCGCAGCATAACAAAGTAAAAGAAAATGGCAAAACCAAAGATATATCAAGTTGATCAATTGCAAACAATGGTAGGTTCAATGAACACTGCCATTACAGCTGCACACAATCAAGCCAATAGTGCCTACACTCAAGCAAATACAGCATCAAACACATCAAATCTAGTTCTAAAAACTGGCGACACGATGACTGGACAGTTGAATATTAGTTCTGGTGGACTTGTTGTAAATGCAAATGTAACTATTAACAACAGTACTGGGTACATACAAATTCCAGTAGGAAATACTGCGCAGCGTCCAAGTTCTCCATCAAATGGAATGATAAGATTTAATACAACCACTGGTTATCCTGAATGGTATCACGGTGGTGATGCTACTTGGTACGCATTTAATACAGGTAGAACATATACAGTTGAATATCTGATTGTTGCTGGTGGTGGTGGCGGTGGTGGATCAGATGCAGGTGGTGGCGGAGGTGCTGGTGGTTTGTTGTATGGAACAGCAAGCATGTCAATTTCAACAGCATACACAGTAACAGTTGGTGGCGGTGGCACAGCAGGAACAAGCACATTTGGTGGCAACGGAAGTAATTCAAATATTACTGGGCAAACTGCTGCTATAGGTGGCGGTGGTGGCGGTAAAGGTAATGTAAATGATTCTAGCACTGGCGCTGGTCAATTAGGCGGAAGTGGCGGTGGTGGTGGTTGGGGTGGACGTCCTGGCGGTTCTGGTACGTCAGGACAAGGTAATGCAGGTGGTGCAGGTAATGGAAGTCAAAGTGCATCTCAATCAGGTGGTGGTGGAGGTGGTGCAGGTGCTGCTGGTACAGGAACAGCAGGCACTCCAAGTATAGGCAATGGTGGTTCAGGTTCGAACACATATTCAACATGGGCTACAGCTACAAGTACAGGTGCTAGTGGTTATTATGCTGGCGGTGGTGGTGCAGGTACAGATACAGCACAAGCAACAGGCGGTGCAGGTGGTGGCGGCAATGGTGCAATAGGTAATCCTGCTACCAGCCCAACAGCAGGTACAACTAATACTGGCGGTGGCGGTGGCGGTGGTAGAGGATATAGTGGACCTGGTGGTGCTGCTGGGGGCAGCGGTCTAGTTATTATTCGTTATGCTGGATCTCAAAGAGGATCTGGTGGAACTATTGTTTCTTCAGGTGGATACACCTACCACACATTTACATCTTCTGGCACATTTACTGCATAAAAATAAATAACATAGAAGAAATTGAATGACAACAGTCGTACTTTTACAACAAGGTGGAACAGGAGCGAACTCGGCAGCAGGAGCACTGACTGCAATTGGCGCTGCTCCGACCGCTGCGTACACTCAAGCAAATAATGCATATGCTCAAGCCAATTCTGCATATGCTGCGGCAAACACCAAAGCATCTATCGGACTCGTAATCGCGTTGTCCTAATCGGAGACTTCAATGGCAGAAACATTTCGTATGTACAATCAAACACTGACAACGGCAAATGCCAATGTCTATGTGTCACCAGCGAACACAACTTCGATTGTGATTCTTGGCCAAATTGCAAATGTCGACACTTCGAATGCTGCTGATGTTTATGTGATGGCAACGGATTCTGGCAATACAAGCACGAGATTCTTAGCAAAGAAAGTTCCAGTTCCTGCTGCAGCAGCAACGACATTTTTGTCAGGTAAGTTAGTTCTTGAGGCTGGAGATTACATCTCAGCCAATGCAAATTCAAACAGTTCAATTGATGTCACGGTCAGCGTTCTACAGATCACTTAATGTCAGATAGTCGTCAAATCTTTGTTGGTAAACGAAATTTGCTGGGCAATGCGGCAGCAAATGTCGCAGGCATTTGGCGACTCGAAGACATCACAATGATGCGTCACTACAATTTTGCTGGTGGTGCAGTAAGTACAAGTGGATCAGAGATTATTGTTGAGACTTTTGCGAATTCAACTTCTTGGGTTTGTCCAGCCAATGTTTCTTCTGTTGAATATTTGGTTGTTGCTGGTGGAGGTGGAGGAGGATCCTCTTCAGGCGGCGGCGGTGGAGCTGGTGGGTTTCGAACAGGCTCTGGATATTCAGTTACTGCTGGCAACACATATACAATCACAGTAGGTGCTGGTGGTGCTGGTGGTGCTGCACCAGCTGATGCACTCGGTTCTAATGGTTCGTCATCAGTATTTGACACAATTACGTCTGCGGCTGGCGGTGGTGGTGGAAAAAGTGGTGGTGCTGGACCATTGTTTAGCGGATTAAATGGTGGTTCTGGTGGCGGAGGAGGATATACTGGAACTGGTGGAATAGGAAACACTCCTTCTGTCTCTCCATCACAAGGCAATAATGGTGGATCAGGATCAACTCCAGCAGATTATGGAGCTGGTGGAGGTGGTGGGGCTGGTGCTATTGGATCAAATGGTGGTTCAACAGCAGGTGGTAATGGCGGCAATGGTACTGCATCGTCGATTACAGGCACCTCTGTCACTTATGCTGGCGGCGGTGGTGGATCGATTTATGCACCATCTACAACTGTTGGAACTGGTGGAACTGGTGGTGGTGGCAATGCAAGTGCTACTTCCACAGGAACTGCAGGAACAACGAACACTGGTGGTGGGGGTGGTGGTGGTGCAAGAAATCCTGCCGTAGCATCAGGCGGCGCAGGCGGCAGCGGCATCGTTATTCTCAAGTATACAAAAACAGTTTCATCAGGCAATGCCGCAAACACTTGGATCTTTCGATCATCAGGAACATGGACTGCACCAACTGGAGTCTCCAATGTTGATTACTTGATTGTTGGTGGTGGTGGCGGTGGTGGTCGCGCAGGTGCAGGAGCAGGGGGATTCCGAACAGGAACTGGATATGCAGTTACTGCTGGAAACACTTATACAATCACAATCGGTGCTGGAGGTGCTGGTGCAGTTGGTGGAAGTTCTGCTGCAGCAAATGGATCTAATTCTCTTCTAGCGAATACTGCAAATACATCTGCCAACGTAACTTCAGCTGGCGGTGGTCGTGGTGGCGGTGGTCAATCACCAGCAACTGTAAATGGCGCTGATGGTGGTTCTGGTGGTGGTGCTTCTTATCCAGGTGGTGGTGGATCTGCTTCTCAAACTGGTGGTTCTGGAAACGTTCCAGCATCATCTCCATCACAAGGAAATGCTGGTGGCAATTCTGTTGGAACAGGAAATGGTGGTGGAGGAGGAGCAGGAGGAGCAGGAGTAAACGGTTCTGCTACTGCTGCTGGAAATGGTGGCATGGCAATTGCCAGTACCTTATCAGGAATTTCAACTTTTTATGCAGGTGGAGGAGGAGGTGGAGGCGATCCATCAATATCTCCAGGAATTGGCGGCGGAACTAGCGTTTCTGCAAATAAAGGTGGTGGAACTGATGGTACCTGGACTGGAATCGCATCAAATTCAGCCAATAATACTGGTGGTGGAGGTGGTGGATCAAATTCAATTGGTGCATCACCAGCTCTTGGCGGCACTGGCGGTAGCGGTATCGTCATTCTCAAAGCATGGACCACAGCACGTGATGGAGTTCAAACATTCACTTCATCTGGATCATTCACGGTTCCATCAGGTGTCAGTACAGTCGATGTTCTTGTGATTGCTGGTGGTGGTGGAGGCGGTGGCTCTGGCTATCCAGCACGTGGAGGTGGTGGTGGTGGTGGTGCTGGCGGCATGCGCTATGTGACTCGATACCCAGTTGTTGCTGGTAATTCTTACACAGTTACTGTTGGCGCTGGTGGCTCTCAAACCGCAACAACAAATGGTAGCAATGGCACCAATTCAGTATTCGATACTGTTACTTCAACTGGTGGCGGTGGTGGTGGTGTTGGTTATACTGGACCTGTTGGACCTGGATTAAATGGTGGTTCTGGCGGTGGCGGTGGTTATTACAGTAGTGGTGGAAGTGGAAATATTCCTGCTACTAGCCCATCTCAAGGAAATAATGGTGGAACTGGTACTGCGCCTGGATTTGCTCCTAATTACAACGGAGCGGGCGGCGGCGGTGCAGGCGCAGCTGGTGATAGTGGTTCAACAAATTCAGGAACAGCAGGTAGTGGTGGAGCTGGAGCTGCTTCAACCATAAGTGGAACTTCTGTCACCTATGCTGGTGGTGGAGGTGGAACTTATTATTGGACAAGTTCAACATCACCTGTTCAATTAGGGTCAGGTGGCGCAGGTGGCGGTGGTGCTGGTGGTGATCCTGCAGTTGCTGGTACAACAAACACAGGTGGCGGTGGTGGCGCAAGTTTCAACAATTCAACCACAGGTTCTGGTGGCTCTGGTGTTGTAATAGTTCGCTGGCAAAATCCATCGCCAAATGCAAATATTGCAATCTTCACGTCATCTGGATCATGGACTGCTCCAACAGGTGCAACGCAGGTCGAGTATCTTGTTGTTGCTGGTGGTGGAGGTGGTGGAAGCTGGGTCGGCGGCGGTGGTGGTGCTGGTGGATTGCGAACTGGCAGTGGTTATCCAGTAACTGCTGGCAATACATATACCGTCACAGTTGGTGCTGGTGGTGTTGGTGGTCCAGGTGTATCTCAAACATATGGCGCCAATGGAACAAATTCAGTATTTGATTCTATCACCTCAGCAGGCGGTGGTGCAGGCGGACCAAATAGTACTGTTGGTAGAAGTGGTGGCTCTGGTGGTGGCGGTGGCGGTAACAATGCATATGCTGGTGGCACTGGAAATACACCAAACGTAAATCCTTCACAAGGAAGCAATGGCGGAACCTCAGGTGGTGCTCCAGCATATGGCGGTGGTGGCGGCGGCGGAGCATACTCTGCTGGTGCTGCTGGATCTGGAAGTGCTGGCGGCAATGGAGGCAGCGGTCTTGCATTAACTATTTCTGGTGTATCAACTGCATATGCAGGTGGTGGTGGTGGTGGTGTTCGTGCAGGAAGCACAATCGGAACTGGTGGATTTGGTGGCGGCGTTGATGGTACAACAACATCTGTTCCACCTGCTGCAGCCAATAATTTAGGCGCAGGCGGTGGCGGTGGTGGTATGGATTCTCCAGGGAGCGTTGGTACTGCAGGTGGCTCTGGCGGCTCTGGTATTGTTATTCTCAAATGGTCTTAAAACGGAAAGAAATAAATGTCTGAACCAAAAATTAGAATAGACCAAGTTGCGAATCTCGAAACAAGACTTTCGAGTTCTGGTTCACTTTCAAACATTCGAATCTCTGCGAATAGCACAGGTTCTGTGAATGCCAACGGATTGAACTTTGTCAACACATCAAGCATCATCGTGTCAATCACTTCTGGTGCAAATGGAAATGCGAATATTTCTTTCACCTCTGCTGGCGGAGCTGCAAGTAATACTGTAATCACTCGCGATTCGTTCACTGGTAATGGTGCTCAAACATTGTTTGTGTTGAGCATTGTTCCAGAATCAAAAGCACACACTCTTGTCTTTGTTGATCGTGTGCAGCAATTGACAAATGCATATTCTCTCAATGGAAATCAATTAGAATTCGCACTACCTGCACCTGACAGTGGTGCACCAATTGAAGTGTATACCTATGGCGCAGGTGGTGGATCTGCATTAATTACACCAGATGTGTTTACGGCAAATGGTGCACAAACATCGTTCACACTTTCTCAGCCAAGCAAAACAGGTCGAACATTTGTATTCGTCGATGGTGTTTCGCAGCGACCAAACACTGACTTCCAAGTGAACTCAACGACATTGACAATGAATGTCGCACCTGCAAATAATTCAATTGTTGAGGTTCGTGGATTTGCGTTGTTCAATACAGTTGATCTCAACGTAGCACCAGTGACTCTAATGTCAGATAAACTTACAGGAACTGGTTCTTGTACGGTGTTTGGACTCTCTCAATCAGGAACAACAGACACGACTTTCGTATTCGTAAATGGTGTGTCGCAGAAACCAACGACAGACTACTCTGTCGCTGCAAATACGATTACCTTTACAACAGCACCTGCAAACGGAAGCACGGTCGAAGTTCGAACAGTTGGCAATTTTAAAGTCATCGAACCAGAGTCTAAGATTGAATCCGATGTGTTCACTGGTAATGGTGCTTGTACAATCTTTACAATCTCAGCGTATACAGCAACAAAGAAAGCCTTTGTGCATATTGATGGTGTGGCTCAGGTTCCATTTACAGACTATTCTGTCTCTGGAAATCAATTGGTCTTTACAGAAGCACCACCTGTGAATTCATCGATCGAAGTTCGAACATTCACACCATTCCCAGTCGCCGATCAATCGAAAACATTGATTGTTTATGGAAGAACTGGAACTATAAATATTCCTATTCGATTAGGAGCATATGGTCTAACAGTCGTTGGTAGATCAGCCAATACCAGCGTAGGAGTCTCATAATGGCGAATCGTATACCACTTGTTGTTGTATCAACAGAACAATTAATCAAAGAATTGCCTGCAGTAGATGATCTAGATCTATCGAATAGCAGCATTCGAAATGTTGCAACTGCAAATGTCGGAAACATTAATACTACGAATCTGATTGTTACAACTGCCAACGCTACAACGATCAATACAACTTCCTTGGTTGTTACAACGGCGAATGTGACGACAGCAAATCTATCCTCGCTCACTGTGTTTGGCGGAACGACTTATATTGAAGAAATTATAGAAAAAGCCAATGTGACTGCAACCGCGATGGGTGCAAATGCGAATGTGGATATTCTTGATTGTGCTGTTCATTTTTATACAGCAAATTCGACTGCAAACAATACTCTGAACATTCGCGGAAATAGCACTGTTACATTAAACTCAATTATGTCTGTAAATCAAGCATTGACAATTGCGTTTGTTATCACAAATGGGAATGTGGCTTACAGGGTTGCGAATGTGCAACTTGATGGTGCAAACACTACCATTAAATGGTCTGGTGGATCAGCACCAACCGCATGTACAAATTCAACAGAAGCCTATGCATTTACAATTATTAAAACAGGCGCAGCTGCTCAGTATCATTTGTTAGGTTCTAAGACGCAATTTGCATAAAGGTCATCAGCTATGCCAATGATGGGAACATTTTCTGCTGGTTCTGCTCGAGGATTCGGAAGAGGTTTCGGAGGAGGAGGCGCAGCTGGCGTCACAGTGCGTTTATTATTGGTTGCTGGTGGCGGTGGTGGTGGAGATACAGGTTCTGGTGAAGGCGGTGGCGGTGGCGGCGGAGCAGGTGGATTGCTTTATTATGGGACAGAAACACCAAAAACAGTAAATGGTGGAGAAATCACATTGACAACTGGAGTGACTTATACAGTTACAGTTGGCGGTGGTGGTGCTGGTGCCCCAGGAGTTGGACTTGGCGTTAATGGATCAAATACAGTATTTTCTGGAACTCCCTCAACTTATACTGCAATAGGTGGCGGCAGAGGTGGAGGATATGTCTCTCCAGGCACTCAGTCGTTGTATGGTGGATCTGGCGGAGGTGCATATGGCGGTGTTCCATCCTCTGAACCAGGACAAGGAAATGATGGTTCTGGTGGACTTGGTGCACCTTGTTATAATGGCGGTGGAGGCGGTGGTGCTGGAAGTGCAGGAACATCAACAACTGGTGGTAATGGATTAGCATATAGCATTACTGGAACACCAGCCACTTATGCTGGCGGCGGTGGTGGTAAAGGTCGTTGTGGTGGATATGCTGGTGGCGCAGGTGGTGGTGGTACAGGCGGTAGTTCAGGTGGAACAACAAATACTGGCGGTGGAGGAGGTGGAAATGATAACTATGGTCCTGGTGCATTTGCTGGTGGCTCTGGTATTTGTATATTAAGTGCAACTGCAGCTGCTGTATCTACAACTGGTTCACCAACATATGCAACAAGTGGTGGCAGACACATCTATCAATTTACAGGTTCAGGATCAATCACATTTTAAAATGGTAATATTATGCAAATTAATTCTTGGGTTCCGACTTTAATCTATAGAAATGTTTTCACACAGTTTACAGAATTAAATCAATATTTAATACAAAAGGCAAAAGAAGTTCAAAAAACAAATTTAAAAGTTAAAACAAATTGGAATTGTGATACATTTAATACACATGAACTATATGATCTTTTAAAAGATAAAAAGATGAAATCATTTATTTCGTTGTGTGAGGCTGAGGTGAACAACTTCTCTAAATATTTTGGAGTGAGTATACCAGCAAAATGTGTTGATGCTTGGATAAATGTTTCTTCACCAGGAAATTATCAAGAGTATCACATTCATCCATTAAGACATTTTAGTTTAGTTTATTATGTAAAATCTAATGAAGAAAGTGGAAACATAAGATTTAAATTTAATAATGCAAATGATATGTTTCCATTACCAATACAAAATTATACTGATGCAAGTTTTGATGATTGCTACTATAAACCAGAAGAATGTAGTGTTTTAATTTTTAGATCAAATTTGCAACATATGGTCGAGAAAAATAAAAGTGAAGAAGATAGAATTAGTGTAGCATTAAATTTTGTTTGCGTTTAGCGCAAAAAGAGACAACAAATGACAACAAAAGTATCAATCGGACTTGGCGGAACTGGATCGAATAGTGCAGCATCAACGCTGTCTAGCATAGGTGCAGTTGCAAAATCTGGCGATACAATGACAGGACAATTGAATATTAGTTCTGGTGGATTACTTGTCACTGGAACAGCAAATGTTTCTGCTAATGTCGCTGTTGGTGCTGGTTCTCAAACTGCACCATCACTTACTCGAAGTGGTGATACAGATACTGGTGTTTATTTCCCAGCAAATAATGAAATGGCGATTACTGCTGGCGGCACGGTCGCTGCTGCGTTTAATAATAATGGTGTGTTCTTTCGAAACAGAATTATTAATGGGGATATGAGAATTGACCAGCGGAATGCTGGAGCATCTACGACTTCAGGCGGATATACACTGGATAGATGGCAAATAATTTACGGGACAGGAACGCTTACATCTCAGCAAAGCACTACCGTAATTCCAACTGGGTTTACTCAATCTTATGGAGTGACCGTAACTTCTGTGGGAACTCGTCTCGCAACAGATTATTTTCTTCTTACACAATTATTAGAAGGTTTAAATGTAAGTGATTTAGGCTTTGGCGCTGCGGGCGCTTCAACTGTAACTTTATCTTTTTGGGTAAGATCAAGCGTTACGGGTTTGTATTCTGGCGTTCTTAACAGTGGCGACAACAACAGATCATACGGGTTCACATATTCAATTTCTGTCGCTAATACTTGGGAAAAGAAAACAATAACAATTCCAGGAGATACTTCAGGCGGCACAACGGCATATCCTGTAGGCACAGCGGCTGGGATGCGATTAAGGCTTGATTTAGGATCAGGTACTA
>Ga0129336_10000132_pt1 | contig 37479 bp, 25 predicted proteins | sample CPB6_02_DNA_FD_96878 | JGI IMG/M metagenome (GOLD analysis project Ga0129336, IMG submission 96878) | Freshwater to marine salinity gradient microbial communities from Chesapeake Bay, USA - CPBay_Sum_0.6_0.2_DNA | ecosystem: Environmental > Aquatic > Marine > Coastal | place: USA: Chesapeake...
CCTCTGATGAGGGCACTCCCAACGCTTTGTCTATGCCTTCAAACATACCTACCTCCAATCAAATATCCCAGTCCACAGTCACTCCACCAGATCCCATACCTGCATCATAGGTAGACCCACCTTGAGCAAGGTTTTCGTACACCTTGTAGTACGGCTGATAGGTGGTGATGCCCGCACTTGGACCAGAGATTCCCAAAGACACCTTGCCGTAGGTTGCGTAGTCTGTGGTGTTTCCTGCGGTGAACGTGACTCCACCAACAGAAGTGTTGTCCCATATGTCCTTGTTCCACAGGTGGGAGTCCATGACACGAATTTCTTTGTACGTCTTCTTCGGTCCAAACAGATACGTCTTCATACTGAAGTTCAGTGTGAATACAATGTTTCTTCGGGTTTGGAAGTCTCCTTCGTAGTCTTCTTCAGAAGAGAAGCCCACCAACGACACAGGAATGTCCATCTTCTTGTGCAGATCATCAAAGTTCACAGTCATAACAAACTCGGGCGCGAAATACGGCAGGATCTGCTCCACGATCTGCAAACCGTCTTCCATGTTGCGCACGTACACATACAGAGAAAAGTCAATGTTGTACGGCACTTCCGCGTAACTGTACTCCGTATTGGTGGACCCCGTGGATCCTACTGGCGGACGGTACAGCACCTTGGACACACTGTTTCGCTTGCGCAGTGCGTCGTATGCGTAACCAGTGATCTCGAAAGCCATGCGCGGCAACACAATTTGGTTGGGGTTTTGCAGGTTGGGATCGCCTGCCAACCGCACCTTGTACTTTTCTTTGGGAGCGTACGACAGCGGAACCAGTAGCCGCTTTGTGCCACTGCTTTCCACCTTGTCAATGTAGATTTCATTGAACAGTGATCCGAACGCCACAACCATTCTTCGGATGGAGCCGTTGTAGAACTTTGTGAACATCAGTACAGCCCCTCACTGAAAGGATCCCGGTCAGTGAAATCAAAGATGTCGTCCTGTGTTTGCTCCAACTGGATCTGCTCGTTGTCTTGTTCGTCTTGGTGAGCAGCACGAGTTGTGCTTTCAGACACACTGGACACCGTGCGAACCGTGCTGCTGGTGAGTCCAGTTATAGTTTCTCCTGCCAAGAACTCACCCTCCTGCATATTCACCAACACGGTACTAGTAGCCGCAGTCCAACTCACAACCCGACCGTATGCACGCTTCGCAGTGGAAGTACCCGCGTACACTTCTTCGCCTTCAATAAAGTTTCCACTGCCCGTAACAACCACTGTTGCCAAGTACGAAGAGTGGATGTTCATTGTCGCGTCTAGTTCGCTTTCGCCAGTGTCGATCACCTCGTTGGACGACTTGAACGCTTCGCAACTCAGTTTAAAGCAGTACCGATCCCCTGCCTGGTAGAAGGGGTTGTCGTGTTTAACGAATTTGATTTCAAACATTCCGTAGGGGTAGTCGAAGTACACGATATCGCCTTCTCGTGGGCGACCAATCTTGCGTATTTCAGGGTGGTGTCCCATCACCTCTAGGAATCGTTTGCGAGACACCACGAAGGTGGCAGACTCTTTCACATCCAGTCCGAACCGACTCATCTCTTGGTCGCCTTCAAGCCCTTCAGAGTTCTCCATGTACATTTCAATACGGTTTGCGTCTTTGAACTGCGACACCTCTTCACCGAAAATAGTGTCCTCGGTTATCTTCTCTCGCGGAATGTACACCATGTCGTGACCGTAGATTTTGATGGCTTCGGTGGTCAACGATTCGAGCAGTTCTTGCTCGTTCTTGATGGTACGGCGAAAGTACGGGTTTACTGCCATGTTCAGCCTGTGCAGAAGTCAGGTGGTTCTTCGTACTTCGTCATGTAGTCTTCCATGATCTTTTCCAGTTCTTCTTGGGCTTCACTGTAGATGCGCTGCCCGTTGAATGTAAGGTTTCCTGGAAGATTGATGCCGTCGTACTTGGACAGGTTTGCGCCCCACTGCCGCTTTACCAGTGCAATGGTGTGCCGTTTAAGCATGGTGTCGTTCCACACTTCCGTGTACAGATCAGGATCAGTGGAGCGATACGCTTCGATCAACAGGAACTGCCCTGCCACAAAGTCTTTCCAGTTCATGTGGAGCGTGAGACGGTTTGCGTAACGGCTGAACGTGATCTGCTTTTCAGGATCCAGCAACTGCTGCAACATCTCAATGTACTGCATGGTGGTCACAAAGTAGTTCAGATTCATCTGACCTGTGCGCAGCCCGTAGAAATCGTTCAGTGCCATTTGGTAGCGCACATTGAAGATGTTGTTGATTTGCAGGTTGAACCCGATTTGGAACACACGGGTAACGCTCAGTATTCGTGACCCGTCGCTGCCAAGGGAGTTTGTGTTCAAGTACCCGTTGTCTATGTCTTGTTGGGTGATTTGGTACTTGTAGTACGTCTTCTCGTGACCGTACATATGCCAGTCAAAGAAGTGCCGAAGGGCTTCATCAATACGATCCTCCACTTGAGAATCGTCCACATTGATCTCAATCACGGGATGCCCAAGCGCACGGAGTGCGTACTCTTTTAGTTCTTGTCGTGTGGTTGGGTTAGCCATCCAGGAAGTCTCCTTTGAGATTATTTAGGAGACTTGCCGCTCTGATTCCAAAAAAGCCACCAGTCGTGCCAGTTCTCCCTCACGATTGCAGATTCGGTTTCCGTCTTCCCACACCAACGGCAAGCGTAAACTGTTTACTCCGTCAGAAATCCAGTGTTCTTGACCACAACGATACACTCGCGTCTTCCACCCATACGGCACACTGTACAACGGCTCTATTTTGAGAAAATCTTCCCACGAGTACCGTCTACCGTTTAGTTCAATCCACTCGTCTCCATAGTGTACAAGTGAAACCACATTACCCTCACGAAGGAGATTCTAGTTCGTCTATCATCACAAAAAGTGTGCCTGACTTGGTGTTTTTCTTTTCAGGAATAGTGGTGTTCTTCGTGATCTTTGCCTTGGGTGAGAACAGCAAACCACTACCCGATTTCAGAACTGTCGGAGCAATCTTTACTGCTGCCTCTGTGGTGAAGCCTTGAATGCCATTCAGCGCAGTGTGGGTTGTTGCTCCCGAAACAGCCGACCGAACAGCGTAGCGCAAAACATTTCCAGTTGCTTTATACACAATCACGTCTTGGTACAGTCGTGCAACGTCTCCGGTTCGGAAATTGTACTGTGTACCGTAGTAGTCCTCGATTACGGTGTTTCCAGTGTGACCGGCTACCACGATGTTGTCGTATGCGTTTCTCAACCACTCCACATTGCTTTGAATAGGCAGGAACGAGTACGTGTTGCCACCCGTCCAACCACTGAACAGTAACGGGAAGTCTCCAGAGTTTCCACTGAAGCCCTGCATCACGGTGACACCAAACAAGAAGTACGTGGTGTAGTCTGCCGCGTTTTGGCGCACCGTTCGCGCAGCAGTGATGCCCATTGTTTGGGTCACACCGCTAACAATCATGCACGCACCGCTATCGTAACCAAACACGTATCCACCACTACCACCCGAAGTAGTGAATCCCCCACACACCCCGTCGAACAGTGTGAGTCCGGTGACATCAGAGTCCTCACGGATCACCATAGACGCTCCAACTACCCCGTTGGGGGTGTCTGTGTACGAAACCGATGCAACCACACGGCACAGGTTGTCAACAGGGAACAGGGACTCTCCCAGTGGACCAGTCATTGTCAGGTGGTACACGGTGTAGTCCCCTGCGTAGTCTTGTTCCCACAGATGGGGAGCAGTGCTGCCCAGTCTGCTGTAGTCTGCAAGTGCAAGAGACACGCCACCCATGCGGATGTGCACGTCGTCCAGCCACCCCTTGAACGGATAGTCTCCTGATGCACCACTGCCAACCATGAGAGGCGCAGTGCTGTTGCGAATCGCTCCGCATAAACCCGCAGCAGAGTACAGTGAAGTGCCGTTCCAGTACGTCTTTATCGACGCAGAGCCGCCACTGGATGCCCATGCCACCGCAAAGTGATTCCACTGGTTTACCGTGACACCAGCAGGAGACACGTTCACGATTCCCTGATAGCCTGCACTGGCGTATGCCGTATCAGAGTAGTGGAACTGCACCTGATTGGACGTGGTGTCGTACTCCAATCGGAAAGAGTCATTGGTGCTGTTGTTTATGCCGTCTGCACTACGGGTCACGATGATGGGGTCGTAGTTTGAACTGGGCGTGGTTTCCAGGTACATCCACCCTTCCAACAGGAAGTACGGAGTGGCAGAAGCCGATGTACCGAACGCGGGCAAACGGATACCTGCTGCTTTCTGTGCAGCAAGATCCAGTAGAGTGCCCTTGAACTGTCCTGCGCGAACACCAATCTCCCCCGACACCCCCACCGTGCCGATGGTGGGCACAAAATCAGGCGCAGTCACGCCGCCCGAAGCGTAGTTGTTTACGATCACCGGAGTAATGGTGGACTGAAACACGCTTTCGTTCAGTGTAAAACTGCCGTACACCGTTCCCCTCAACAACTGCTCGGTGAACGGATTGATTTTTACTGGAAAAGTAAAAGTTCCTGAATTTTGATTAACTGTTGTAGTTTGAGCGAAAATTTCAGGCAAATCAACATCAACCAAAATAGGTGTGGTTGTGTTGCTGGCAAAGTCAGCAACAGAATAATTTTCGGAGTTGTACGGTAGTGGTGATCCGAATACCACTCCAGAAGAATCTAGGTTTATGAGATATTTACTCATCTATGTTTCCTGTTGTTTACGGTCAAGACTTACTAATGTAAACCGCTCCCATAGAGTCGTAACGATTGCAATAAATCGTACCTGCCGCAGCATTGTGCGCCGATTGGAACACATACTGTACCATGCCGCAAGGCAAAGCAGTATACGTAGCACCAGATGCAACTGGAACAGGTAGTCTCCAAGCGCGAACCCCAGAACTAGGAATAGTGTTGTAGAACGTGTTGTTGACACCACCACTGCGAGTAGCAATTTTCCTATCACCAGTATTGCGAGGATCGTCTGCCCGACGATAGTTCATCGTGCCTGTAATTGATCCAACACTTGTTGTTGCATCGAGTGCTAGGTTTACGTCTAGTTGTATCCGTCCACCATTAGTCGCAGCGAAAAACAGCGCATTTTCTGAAGTGGAAGTCATGTATGGGGATCCACTGTCAAACATGAAAATGAACTGATTTCCACCTGCACCTTCGGGTACCAAGAACATAGTGGAGGTTTTTGTGGCGTAGAACGTGGCGGACAGTGCTCCTTCGCTTTTACCATTGCTAAAGAACGGCACAACCCCATATTTTGTTCCTGTGCGAGAAGCCCACTGTCCCGCCCCGGCGCCGGCAGACTGCTCTAGGACAGAAGTTAATGCAGGGTGCAGTAGAAGCCAGGCACCTCTACAGACAAAAGACGAGTTCACTTGCGCATACGCGATCTGTGGAACGAAGTTTCCGTTTCGATTCGAGTTTTGAACAGCACCAGCAATGGAGGGGTGTTTTGCAAAAATTCCACCAACACGGAAACTACTGTTGTCCGCAACATGAACTGCGTTGCTTCTCCATCCATTAATACACAATACTCCAGTGGAGTAATTCCATCCAGATCCACCACCCACTGGCGTAATTCCTCCCGCAGGCGGAGAGTCTGCGTAAGGTTGATCCAACACGTATCCGTCTCCAATATGGAGCACTGAAGTATTGTAAACCTTTACAGGTATTCTGCCTCCATTTGTTATCCACAACACCTTTTCTATACCTACGTTGGATCGGTCACCAATCAAGACACTATGAGTACTTACACCGTAAGTGTCATCAGCATATCCTCCCCATGTGGTGTCCGTTCCCGTGGACAAAAAGTTTTGCAGGAAACCTGCTCCTGAAGTTCCTGCAATGCTTTGCACTCCCAAAGTATAACCGTTAGCACCGCGAACAAGAACTTCTTTTTGTCCTATAGTGAGAGACGAAGCAAGACTTGTTCCAGCAACATCACGATAGAACAACATTTCTAAAGTCGAACCGCTGGTACTGTCTGTGTTTCCGTGTGTTATACCTCTGTGAAGGTCTGCCAAATTCATATACGATAGTCCAGCCGCTTGCCCACTAGTAGGAGTAACTTTTACTCCGTAGAAATTAAAACTAGTATAAGACACTGGAGTAATACCGCCCACATAAGACGAACCGCTCGTCGCACCGCCAATACCTACAGCGGAACTAGTAGAAGAACTCCACGAATTCACATAACCTATAGTCAGACCAGCAATCTTTAGTGTAACCAAAGGATACTGATGCCAATTCGCTGTGCTTGTGTTTTGGTTTGTGTACGCGTTGAACGCAACAGTTGCTCCAGATGTGGCTGTGGTTCCAGGAAAAACAGGAACGTGTGCGACCATACTAAACGTAGGGATGTCTATTGCTGTTTGACATACCACAGAAGTAGCAGAGAATTCTGTATTGTATAAACTCAAATTCGACCGTTTGCAATCCAAGTAAACACTACCGTCCCTGTAGTCTGTTCCGTGTTCGGGACACAATGCACTGCCGTCTGTAAAATCAATAGTAGAACTCTTACCAATTATTCCACGCCCACATTGTGTGGTACATATGACTGGAGCGTTGTCTAAACTGTTCATAACTGCGAACTTCTCGGTTTGAGAAATGGCACCAAAACTAGTTTGAGTGTCCAGTGTGTTTTCCGAGTACTTACTAATTTTCGATCCATAAGCAGAAATTGCAGTTCCAATGCCCAAGAAACCTAAGTGACGAATGCCAACAGTAGAATTTTCCAGTGCTAGTGCAGTTCCGTTTCGTGTGTGTGACCATCCATTTTCTGTCACAGAAGTTATTGCCTGAGTCCAGTTTAGGGTGGCTCCTGTTGCTCCGTTGTGTAAAGTGTACGGAGATTGATTGCTTGCAAAGAAAATGTTTCGCAGTCCACGCAGAGTTCCATTTTTTAGATATAAAGTCCCGTCGTTGTTTGTGTAATTTGCTCGCAATACAACAGGATACGTGGACAGTATGTACGGGTCCGTAGTAATATGGCGATCACCCCCCACCCTTGATGGATACACGACTGTTCCGTTTTCACTTTTCCACTGATCCCAACCGTAGTATCCATTGGGTTCAGAGTACTGTGTTTCAGGGTAATTACTAGCAACCGTACACCATGCTTGTCCGTTTGCCAATCCACCTTCTGTCATCCACGCAGGGCAACGACCATCGTAGTTCACATTGTTGAATTGAACAGACAGACTAGTTCCTGAAGTTGTGGCTCCAAGTATTCTTCCAATTCCCAAAACCGCGTTTCCTTCTTCATAGGAAAACCCTGCATTAAAAAATCTGTCTCCATAAAAATACGTGGTATACGAACTCATGCCGTATGGGAAACCAACATCGTAACTCGTAGTAACAGGACCGTGAATTCCCCCTGCGGCAGTTCCACCGCTGGCTCCGTTTGTTTTATAGTTGCTGCGCGCACCAATTGCGGCGTTCACTATGGTGAAATACATTCCCTGATCCACTGCCGTGAACCCGTGGAATGTTGTGCCTGCTGTGGTGCCGTCAAACACTCGAACCGTGCCTGTGTGTCCGCCACCAGCAAAGTTTGCCAAGTTCCACGTGTAAGAGTCTACTTTGTACAGAGTGCGCTGTCGGAACGCATCAGGATCGCCCTCAATCACCAAATTTGCGCCCTGTGGGTGGTACAGGTCAATGTTGCTGCTCAGTGTGTACTCACCGCGCAGTAGCCGAACAGTGAGAACTGCCGTGCCTGCAATGGTGTACTCACGAGCCACGCTCATTGCCTTGCCCAGAGACTGGTACGGGGCAGCAGTGGTGCCTACACCCGTGGAGTCGTTTCCGCTGGGGGACACGTAGATCACCGTGTCGCTGTCTATGCGACGCAGATTGGCAATGTTTGGAACTTGAATGGGTGTGTTTGGCATACTGGTGTATTTAGCCTTTTACGCAATACGCATGGCGGTTTTTATTTCTGCACTGCCTGTGAGTACTAGTGATGAAGGCATTGTGTGTGTTCCTATTTTACAATATCGGGTCAACCAACAAATATGAGACTGCAAACATATGGATCGGTTGGATATGTGCTACTGGTGTGAGTGTTAAAGATCAAAAATCTACAAGAATTGGGCTGTGCATCGCCATTAGTTCTAAACCCTATATGTGCGCCCAAATTCTCTATCGGAGTGTAACCACCTTCTGCTGACTGATTGCCTGTAGTCTGTTCATTCGCTGCACCAGAAAAAGCGTAATTTGATGGAAGTGCAGTAGTAAAGGTTACGGTATAATCACCCTGACCGTTCCGCGTAACACTACTAACATTTCCGCTTGCTGCAATTACAGGAGTACCATTGTGACCATTAGGCATAGTAAACCTAACCCAAGCACGAATTCCGTATAGAGGAGCGGTTCCACTCGGAGCAGCAAAAGTTGCACCACCTAAAACAATACCAGAGGATGCCTTTATCGTACCGTTCACGTCCAGTGTCACGGTGGGAGAGGTAGTGCCGATGCCAACCCGACCTCCACTGGGTTGAAGCGAAAGGTCCGAACCTCCCACTCCTGGAACCCAACCTTCCATCCACGCAACACTAGCAGAATCGTTTACGCCAATTTGCAACTGTCTGGTGTTGCCACTATTGGACACCAAAACGGTTCCTCTGTTTGCATTACCGTGAACTGTGCTGGCTCCGTAAACATGAAGCGGTGTCAGTGGAGTAGCGGTTGCAATCCCCACATTCCCGCCCGTGGTGAGCCGCATCCGCTCCGTACCCAGTCCACTGTCACCCGCAGTGTTTGTGTGTAAAACAAGGTCACCGTTCGAGCCGCCCAAATTCCGCGAACGCAGGTCGCGCACCAACAGGCTGCTGTACGGAATATCAAGCCCGTCAACAATAGCGGCACGGGTGTACGGCTTGGCTTTGATAATGTACTTCGTGGCAAGATACGGGGGCTTGAGCACAGCAGAACCGCTCGGAACCGACGGCTCTGCGCTGGTTGCGTTCCACGTTGCAACATTCACCAGTGAGCCAATGCTTTCAGATCCGCCTTCTTCACCAAGGGCAAACGCGCTAAGTGCAGAGTTGTACGTGGTGTCGTTCTCGCTGGTTCCGTCCGCAACGGCTGCGGGATTCACGCCCACCGCAAACCGCCCACGCAGATCAGGGGTATTGAACGCAATCACTGCTATTCCTGACACCGTGGCAGTGATGGTTGTTGTTATTGTTCCGGTCGAGTTCAAGAAACGGTAGTTTGCAGTGGCGTTTGCAGCGTTGCTCAAAGACCCCGCAGCAAACACCGTGTTGGGAAACACAAACTTGCTGTTTGAGTAGTTGGGCAGCACCTGCACCAAGTAGTTACTGGAGCCTTCAGAAGTAATCACCACAGCCGTAATGTCTGCGTTGGAACCGTACAGAAGATTTGTTGACCACGCTGCACCACTGGTCTTGAACTGGATGTACCCACCAACAGTAATGTTGGCTGTAGTTGCAATGTTTAGTCGTGCCACGTACCCGTAAATAGGCACGCGGTCGCCGGTGGTGTTGCGAATCTTGTCGTGGAGTTCGGCGTAGTCGCTCACGGAGTACGACGCGCCGTTGCACTCCAACCACGTGTCAGGAATAGTGCCCCCTGCATACGGCGCAATGGTGCCCACAGGCTGAATCTCGTCTATCGCAACAGTGGACGACCCGCCGATTTGGGTGCCCAAATAATTCACCACAATATGCCCTGAACCGTTGGTGGAACGAGTCAGTACAGGCTTCACAACGGAGCCTATGAAACTGGGTGGGGTTGCACTGAGTTCTCCTGCGGTGCTTCCCGACAGGAACAGCACCGGATACGACGCGCCTGATACAGCAGGCACTTCAATGTACCCGCTGTACGTGAGTTGAAAGGAGTTTGCGTCTTCCAGCGCGTTCACCACACCAACAACTTCTGCGTTCACTGCGGTGTCGCCTTGGGCTTTTACGTAGGTGTTCGTGGCAGTGTTCCACCGCAGCACATCACCCACCGTGAAACCGTGCCCTGTCTGTGAGATAGACTCCTTGAGGGTCTTGGTGGTTGCTGCTCCGCCTGTGAGTACTAGTGATGAAGGCATTGTGTGTGTTTCCTCTACTTATCGTGTCTGTGTGTTCAAATCATGTGATTTTTGCGGTAGTCGCGGGCTTTACGGATGTACTGGGAGAACGGGATCATTCTGATTTTATGCTTTACGCTATGCGGATGGCGTAGCCAGTAAGGTGTACTAGGCAGACCCATTTGTTATTGTATACGATACCTTGGGCAGCAGAATTCTCATCCGAGTTTTGTCCATCAAGACTAACAGCGTTACCAGCAGATACCGTATGTTCAGTCCAACCGTTGGCAGCATTCACATTTGCCCGTGTGACATCCGCTGTTCGTAAAGTTCCCAAAGAATCGTGAATTTTACTCCAAAAGCCACTGCGAGAATCAGTAGTAGCGATGTTGGAAAATGCGTTTCCATCTGTTGCAAAAGTCAGCCATTTTGAAGCAGGAACCGTCCACACCTTTGACATAACCATGCCTGGATTTTCACTTTCAGTGCCCGCACTGTCTACCGACCCAACAAGATACACAAACCAAGTTCCCTCTCCCAAAGGAGTTGTTTGTGTCATTAGTTCGTAATTAGATCCAAAAGTACTGCTCCATGTAAACAAAGGAACAACTCTTCCAATACCCGCAGTATTTGTAGCCTTTGCCATCACATTGGTAGAACCGCCAAAGTTGCCTACCGTCACGGTTCCACTCGCGGTGATGTTCGTGGCTTTAATGTCCCCGTTCACGTCCAGTGTCACGGTGGGAGAGGTAGTGCCGATGCCAACCCGACCTCCACTGGGTTGAAGCGAAAGGGTTAAGCCTCCCAATCCTGGAACCCAACCTTCTATCCACGCAACACTAGCAGTATCGTTTACGCCAATTTGCAACTGTCTGGTGTTGCCACTATTGGACACCAAAACGGTTCCGCTGTTTGCACTACCGTGAACTGTGCTGGCTCCGTAAACATGGAGCGGTGTCAGTGGTGTCGCAGTTCCTGTGCCAATTCCCAAACGACTTCCAGCAGAAGTGCTCCCAAACAAACCGCTACCACTAAAAAATGCAGTTGCGCCAGTGATACGGAACCGCTCGGTCATGGTTACAGCATTACCCAACGGCGCGTCCACGCCGTCGTTGGTCAGGAATCGCAGTTCACCCGCACCAGAAGTTCTACCAACCACAAGACTGGATCGAACGGCTGATCCTGCGGGCAGCGAAGACGCGTACGTACGGGCACCTGGGCTGGGCATGACCCCGTAGTTGATTTGCAGGTTTCCAGTATCGTACTCCGTGCCGATCACGTTCAGAGACTGCGCAGTAAGCCCACTCATTTCGTCTCCACGGTATCTGCTTGCCATGAGCACTCGACCACCTGGAACCGAGGCATCTACAGTAACACCCATACGCACGTATCCGTACACGTCCAGTGGAGCAATGATGCGGTTTTGGGTATTGGTTCCTGAATTCCACGGGGACCACGTACTGGACGGTCCAATGCCAACGCAGCCAGTGATTCCACGGCTGCTGGCAAACACAGACCCTGCCGCAATGCGAATGCTTTCACGACCACGAGACGAGCCGTCGTACACACCAATCTTCAGGTCACCAGAGAACCCACTACGAATGTCGTCAACAAGGAACTGCTCCACGTCTGCACTGGCACCAGTAATAGAAGTTTCTGATCGCACGTCTCCGCGATACGAGAACAAGTACCCACCCGAAGCACTGGTTGCCATGAACAGGGGCTTGCGCACCTGCCCTGCAATATTGGGCACCGATGTACTGAACGGGGTTGTCCCGCTCTCAAACGCACCACTTGTGCCTGCACAGTTCACGGGCAAGTAGTACACATCGCCCGGAGTAAGGGCAGAGTAAGTGGTTCCACTAATATCAAAGAACCCGTCAATCATTACATCAAAATACGAGTAGATGGAGACGGTTGCACTAGGTCCACCTGTAACACCGCCGCGACCCACAACCATTCCCGCAATTTCTGCTTCGTCGGGAGTGTTTGCCTGTGCTTTTACGTATATGCCCTGTGCGTAGTTTGCTTCAGCCGTTCCGCCTGCACCGTCGCTGTACGTAAGGGTGACTCCCCCTGAATACGCTTTAAAGCGCACCGAGTCACCCAAGTTAAACTTGTGCAACTGGTTGATGCGTGTGGTGATGGACGTAGAGTTTGCAATGTTGATGGGATTTCCCAGTTCACCGCCGGTGAACGGCAACACCATTGCAGCACTTGCTCCGGTTGCAATGAGAACCGCTTTGTGTACCTGTCCCGGAACAGTGGGTTGAATCTCTGTGATTTTTCCTGCACTGTACGGGCTAAGGTAGTACGTTCTGCCGACAACCAAACTGGAACCGTTTTCAGTAACCGATCTGAAGTCACCGTGGATTTCTCCCAACATGGTGATTTCGTATCGGTTGGTGCTCATTGTGGTCGGTGTTGCGGACACAATTCCAATTACTTCAGCGTTGGTTCCACTGGAAGCCTGTGCCGCGGCGTAAGCGTTTGATACTGCATCCAGTCGAACAGGTGTACCAAACGGGAATCCTGGTGAGCCTCCATATGTGATCACCTTTCGATTTGCGCCCTCACGAATACGCACAAACGCTTCACTTCCGTATGTGCTGCCCGACAGCACGTCAATAAACGCGGTGGATCCGCTGGGAGAGAACCGCGAGAAAGTAATGGAGCGGTCTGCGGTTCGTCCAGTTGCGCTTGAAAGGGAAATTTCCACTCCGTGGTCGGCAGTGTTTCCGCCTTGAACCCTGAATCCTGTGCCGTAAACCGGAAGCGTGGTGCCAGCGTACGGGTACAGTCCCCAAGTGATTCCGGAGAACCCAATATGGGAATTGCTGCGCCACTCGCCACTGCCGCCTTGCAAGTCAGTGGGCAACCACAACCACTCCGCACTTTTACCACCACCGCGAGTCAAAATAATACCACCACCGCCAGCAGAGTTGATAAGGGCGTCAGTTCCACCAGCAGTTGCACCCAAAACAATGGCGTAGTCGTCAATGGTTACGTTGTTGGCGTTTACAGTGAATGTTTGTGCGTTGAACGTGACATCACCGTTAAAGGTAACACCCGCACCAAACACAATTGCCCCTTGGAAGGTGTGTCCGTTTGGAATATTGTCTGCAAGCACATAGGTAAGAGTACCGCCAGCACTCACCGTAGCGGTTAGTTCGGAACTGCTTACACCGTCGTACACACGGATCTTGTTGACCTTGTACACCGAAGTGTTCGTGATGTCACGCCACGTGTTGAAGGTGTCACCCAGTTCAACTTCTGGAATTTGGTACGAGTTTGAGTCAGGTCCGGTGTTGGTTGCCATTTCAGTTGCTCTTTGGGGTTGTTGATGCCAGTAGTTGCTGTATCTGCAACTTCAGAGTATCTATCTCCGTTTTCATGGACTCCACGGCACTTGCTGTTTGGAGTGCGTGCCGATGGGCTTCCAGTGCGTCGGTATCCGCAAGCACCAGTGCTCCAGTGGCAGGATCTCGGGTGTACCGTTTACGGTTCACTCATTACTCCTGTTACACAAAACTGACTACCCTGACACTACGAACAGCGGGGGTTCGGTAGTACGACGCACCACCCGAGTTAGTGAGCCGCACCTTTATTTGATACGACTTGAAAGGTGCCAAGGCAGTGGAAGTGCGGAAAGTGCTCTCACGGAAATCTATTTCCGACGTGCTTGTGAAAGCAGGAGACGTTTGTGGTATTTCCACCCACGTTCGGGTAAAGATGTCGGCTTCACCAACGGCACTGGTACGGTAATACACCTTTACATCTGTTCCTGTGGGTATATTTTCGTTCACAAAAACTGCCAGTCCAGTTGACGCAAGACTCTGTGGTAGTTCCACCACACGAGTAAGATACTCTGACTGCGTGTTCATGTTTACAGATACTGCGTATCGAGCAGCGGTGTCAATGGCAGGAGAAACTGCGTTGCTTACTCCCCGTGTAAGGGTGTACACTAGGGTGGGAGCAGCAGTGAACGGGGTCACAGGGTACACGGTTTCGTTGTTTGCGAACGAAAGTGCTCCTGCCGCGCGAGTAATGGTGCACGATTCAGGAATGACTTCTGGTGCAGACACCTTGAAAGCCTGTCGTGACGCAATGTTTGCCACATTCGCGTGAGTGGCAGTTCCCGTGGTTGCGGTAAACGCACACCGCTTGACCGCAAACATGAGATCCGTAGTGTTCTCTTGAACCGAGACACCCGAACCTTGTGGTGTGTACAGCGTTCCAACCAACTGGTTGTTGCCTGCGCGTCCTGCAATCGCGTCGCCGTTTGTAATGCTGTTTGCCGCAGTGTCCGCAGCGTACAGCGAGTACTCGCTGCTGTTGGTAGTGATGCAGATGGCGTACTCACCGGGAGGCAAGAATACGGGGCTGGTGAAAGCAAACTCCGTTGCAGTGGGAGTGGTGGCATTTGCGGTCACATCACCAGGCAGTTTCACTACAGTGCTGAACGGAATCACAACCGAGGGCGACGGGTATCCGGATACGGTTGGACGAATATCAACGGCAACGGGCAGCACCGTGTCTTTGGCAGAGAAGTACAGAGACAGGCTGTTCAAGAACACGCCTTCTGGATTCGCAACCTTGTCCACAATGAACGTCTGTGCAAGTGGATCAGTTCCAGCCGTGTTCTCCAGTGAATCCACACTCTTGTTGAACGGATCCTTGGAAATGGTTTCACTGTTCACTGTACGCCGACGCAATGTGGGTGGGCGAGTAGAGAACGACCCTGAATCTTGCTGAACAAGAGCACCCACGCAGTACAGCGTTTCTTCTGCGCTAGTGATCGCGTTTGCTACCACAGCACTGTCGCTGATTCGGACACTACGACTACCTGTGAGGTAAGTTCCCGCAGGAATAGTGAACGATCCACTACACGTTCCGTTTGAGTCGGTGGAAAGAGTACCGTTCAAAAGCACTGTGCCGTCAAAGTACAGTGACAGTCCTGTGGTGTTTGGCTTCATTCCGTATGCAGTAAACGTGACTGTTTGCGACGGAATGTATCCAACAACACTTCGGTCAACCACCCGAGAACCAATCTTCTCACGAATTCGGTTTCGTAAGTGGCGAGAACGGATAAAGTTGCTGTTCTTTTGGTTTACTGCTTCTACATTACGACGCGATCCTGCACGAACATTTCCCGATGAAACGGTGGGAACAGCAGAAATAGAGTCTACGCGGGGCAGTTCCAACAGGCTCTTTTGGATGTCGTCTTGCTCTTCTTCAACCACTTCAATTCCGGTCCACAGGCTTTCCCAATCGTTCCACTGTGTTCCGAATCCACGTGCGTTTCCAGCATTGGACGATCTCCAGTTGTCGTTCTCCATGAGAGAATTAGTGCGTACAACGGGACGATATCCAGTGTCTATAGTTGTGATTACTTGAGTGTTCAACTTCAAGAAACCCAACCAGTTCACCGTATTGGAGGGATTCACCTGAATACTCTTGCTGTACTGTAGATTTGTGATGTAGTCAGCATCACTGTACGCAAGAGTAAGAATGCCGTCCGTAGACAAGACAGTGTTTGAAAGCGACGGTGACGGTGGAGAAATAGCGTTCGTGGAGAAGAACGGTCGCAATTCTCCACGCTCAAAGTCCACAGAGCAAATGTGTTCTTCCGAAGACACATCAGAAACCGAGTGACCGTAGAACTCGTCAGAGAAGATAGAGGTTTTCAGTGGTTCGGTGCTGGTTGCGGACGTTTTCAAGGAACGGGCTTCAATCTCTGCTTCGGAGATGGACAGTTTTGCGAACACTTCCACATCGTCTATGCGCTTCTCCAGTTTTCCAATATCACTCATGGTGTATCGCTGAGAATTCACCGGAGTGAAGATCACGTCTTCTGTGTTGTGGGTGTACGCAGGCACAGTGAGTATTGCCAAAACCAGTCCGTCTTGTGGATCAGGAGGAGCAACTGGAGTGAGATCAGGTGTGCCTTGCACCAAGAAGAACAGTGCAGACCCGTCTTCGGGATCCGCTTTCACGCACAGTTTGTCTATACGAGGCAAGTAGTGGTTATACGAAATAGTGCTGGACTCGCTTACTCCGAATTCGTAAGCCCCGTAAGGCTTGATCATGGGAGTTGCAGACGTGAGTCCGCTGTGTCGGAAATCAAGGCAGTTTGCAAGCGAAACAGTCTTGCCTGTTCGTGGATTCGTGAACAGTGGTATGCGTTCGTATGGTGTGCTTGGATACGAGTGTTTGCCGATAAACGGCGCGAACGCAAGACCATCGTGACGGAAATAATCAAACGAAACGGTAATTGAACCCGCAGAAGCAGGAGTGACATACCGAGCAGTACTAACAACAGACGGCTTCAGGTACAGGCGAGCACGTTGATAGTACGTTTCTCGTTGACCGTCATCCAATTCAAAGTCTTCGCTGATGTTTGTTCCAGGTGTTCCAAATGTAACACTGGTGATGCTGTACACATCGGACTGTGAAAGTTCAAAGTACTTTCTTCCTGTCTCGTCTGTTTTGATATCAGTAATAGACGCAAACGACTGCGTGGTTGAAACTGGTGTCTTGAAGCGATACGTGCTGGTGTTGCTTATGGTAGGCGTGTATCGAACAGGCAAGACCACACGAACATTGGCAGCGGTGAAACCTGCGGGAGCATTGTTCACCTCTAGTTTGACCTTGCCTCCAGTAGTGTCACCGTCATTAGACAGAACTATTCCAGTTCCCGAAGAGGGAATAAAAGCCCGACCAGCCGTTCCGCCCGCTGGTGTACCACTGGAGTCCAACGAAACAATGGCAATTTCAGACAAGTCTGATGCGTTGGTGGGATTTCCGGTTCCGTAGTTTATAAACGAAATGACTCCACTACTGGTAGACGCAACAGTGTCTGTGAAGTTGGCTTTAGCCAACGAGTACGTTGTGGTGGCGGTTGTGTTGTTGTATGTGGGTGTTATGGCATTGCTTACCAGTTTGCCTTGGATGTAGAACCCGTTGCTTATGTCATTGATGGCGTAACCAGGTTGCAGAGGAAACACCAGTGACTGGTCATCACTACCAACAATGTTGCCCCCGTTGGTGAAACGACCCAAAGTGTTTCCGGTAGTGTTGTCGTAGATGAAGCCCACCTGACCAGTGCTGCCACTCAATCCGTAAAGGTACAGTGTTGCCGTGAATCCAGTGGCTGCTCCCACTCCCTGCCCAGGAGCAGGCACGTATCCGTGAACAAACGCAGTTCCACGAGTGGTACTGGGAGAAATTAGTGTTCCGTCTCGTAGTACTACCCGTGCCGAACCCGACCCAATGGTGACCAGTGCGTTTGCGTGTTCCAGTGTGCCACCCATAGAAACAGTAAGGTAGTTTCCTGTGGAGAAAACAAACTGCTGGGTTTCTGATTGAGTGGTCTGTGCGCGGGGCAGAGTCACGGTTTGTGGATACCGATTCTCTACTTCATATCCCTGAACATACGCCTTTCCGGACCCCATAGACAGTGAAAATTGTGTTGAACTATTGGGTTTGACGGTTGCGTCAAAGGGATACACCACGTACGAACCAGACTCGTCAAAAGTACGACGAGCAAGCACATTTTGAATCTCTCCGTACGTTACCCGTTCCACTTTCTTTGTGATGCGCCCGCCGTCAAATCGGAGTAGTTCCACAAAGTCTTCGGCACTTGCAGTTAGATCAATCTGTGCCATCTCAAACACAATCTTGTAACGGTCTGCACCAGGAGCGTTGTAGTTGTACGATCCGATAGCAGGATCGCGCAGGGTGGAGTCTTCCTGTTCTGTCACCGAGTCACGAGTAAGCGAGAATCCAATCTTCTTTGACAGGGTTGCGTAGTCGCTTCCGAACGTGAGATCACGATACGAAACGCTACCAACAGACGCAGTGCTGTACGGGGTAAACGTGAGACGGGGGTTGCGGGCAAAGAATCCGTCAATGTAAAAGATGCCTTCATCCACAGTGATGACTTTGCAGGCACCACTAGACGGATACGCAGCAGAAACCGGAGACAGCCCCGAATACGTCGTTGTGCCGTTGGACCAAGTAAACGAAGACGGAACACTTCCACCCGAAATAAGGTCAACCACTAGCACAAGAGTGGAGTCTGTGAGTGGATCAGGATCAATGTAGTGCACCACTTTTGCCCTGAATCCGGTGGCAGTAAGATATCCTCCGACGAAATCAGAGTAGTCCGTGATGTCTGCAAGGGGGTTTCCGGTTCCCGTAACACTCAGACGAACATAGGTGGCATTGCGAACAGTGATACCACCGCCCACAATACGGGAACCGTCCTTGAACAGGTGATCTCCAATTTGAGAAATCTGTCCTTGAAGAATGGTCTGCAACTGTGTGAGTTCACGAGCCTGTAGAGCGTATCCAGGCTTGAACAGCATCCTCAAGAACCCCTTTGTGGGGTCGTAGTCATCGTAGTACGGGTTTATGTTGAAGATGCTTGAGTCGTATGCCATACGGTCCTTTTTAGAACCCTAAACGGATTCGGAACTCCTCTTCTTGTGCAATTGTGCGCTGAATGGGTCTAACATTGTCTATGTATAACACCTCTCCCGAGGTTGCAAGCACCTCTGGAGGGGCAACAGACGCGACAATATACGCTCCAAGAGTAGTGCCAGTGAGTCCGTCTGTGGCAACCCCCTTGAACTTACCCACCACGTTAGTAAGGTACAGTTTGCCGTAGGACGGATTTACAAAGTTCCAATGGTACACCGTGCCTGTTGCGTACGGAGTGTACGATCCAGTCACGCCTTGGGTAACTCCGTCCCCGTTGGAGAACGAGTTTACGGTAAGAGTGCTTGTTGTGGTGTCTGCCCCACCCACTTGTGTGTTGCCACTGGTAGCAATTTCTAAAACAGTCAGCCCGCTGTACGCAGGGGTGTTGTTGGTGTCGTAGTACGCAGGACCAACATCAATCACACGGAACAACTGCCCGTCTCCGTTCAGGTCGTACAGAGTGGGGGTTGAACTGCCTTTGAACACCCAAACGTACTCTCCGTATTCAGGAGAAACTGCTGCCACCGCTGCCGTGAATCCGCTTTCCCTGCCCACAAGAGTGTAATTACCAACAAATCCCCCACTGGTCTGTAGTTGCACTGACAGGGTTGCCCCTCCTTGCGACACCACAATTCCTTCTGCAAGATAATCGTAGCCGTAAGACACTCCAGTGGCAACTTCAACACCAGCAGGAACAGTCTGCTGAACGCTTTCATTCACCAAGAATTGCCCGTCTTTGTCCAAAGAAACACGATACCGGTCACGACGATCACTGTACGAAGTAAACCTGCCTGAACTGTTTTGCGTTTTGATCGTGATGGGAGCCTGTGCGGACTTTAGGTCTACAACTTTGGCAGACGAAAATGTTTCAGTGCCTAGAATACAGTTGCTAGGACTACCATCAAAACCAGTTCCAATGTTGTCGGTGTTTACTGCTGCATCAGGTTGCAGTGTAATGTCTCTGTAGAACTGGTCATCCGATCCTGCCACTTTTCCGGTTCCGTCAGACAGCACCGGATTCTTTATTATTCCAAACTGACGGTACGAGCCTCCACCTATGAATTTTTCAGCGTCTGCCTCGGTGATTTCCACAATAATAATGATGTCCTTCACGTTCAACTCTTTGAGAATGTTGCTGCCGTGCCCGCCTTTGGGTGACAACACAGGCGTAAGAGTAGGGTGAACTGTGTCGGTGTTCTTCTTGCCAACCACTTCCGCTCGGGCTACAGAGTAGTCTTCTCCCCCGTCAACCAAATCCACGCGAACTATCTGCTTGGAAGAATTCATTACAGGTTTTGCGTAGGCTCGTTGTCCGTCACCGTTTATCAAGATGTGTGGTGTGATTTCAACTGATACCACATTTGATCCCGAAGACGGCGATACGGTGAACGGAACCACGTCATCACGAACCACTATCGTGACTTGGTTTGGTGCTTTTGTTAGTGAAGTGATTATGCCGTAGTTGTTGATTTCCGCAGGGTTCACGCCACTAGAAACAACTCGAACAACATAGCCCACGTAGTCTGCTGCGGGTTGCGTTATCCGTGCAACAGAGGTGGGATCCGTGATCGTAATTGTTTTTGTTGCTGAATTGTATCCGTTCACGTACAGAGTGTAAGTGGTATTAAACAACACACTGGTCACAGCAGACGGATACACACCAACGGACGCACCAACGGTTGAATTTGTAGCCTCTATTCGGGTAAGTGCACCCGATACTGCTGTGGACTGCACATTGTATTGGTTCGTGGTTTCTGTGTCCGTGCTCAAACTTGCAAAGTCAATTGGCACATAGTCCGTGAGTTCGTAAGGAAGGTCTGTTTCCCGAACAGTGGCAAGGTATTTCCAACGGTATCCATCGGAAAGGGAGAACTCGCCGTACAGAGTTTGGGTGGGCTTTTCAGTAGACGACGCACCACCGTTGTTGCTCATGCACTTGTAGATGTTGTTTTGATCCGTGACCACGAAGAACTGTTTTGGATCGTTATCATCAAACAAATCAGCAGTGTCGCTGTACTGGTCGTAAGTAGTTCCACTTGTCCACGTGTAGCGTGGCACTGCAAACAAGAGGTTCGACGGCGACAGTTTCTTGTACGCAATAATGTTGTTCATTACCTCGTACTCTGATGCCACACTATCAGTGTACGTGGGTGGGCTGTTGTCGTTTGTCCATGCCGTACTCTTTGCAATAAAGAAGAAGTACTGGCTGTCACCACGCTCAAGTTCCGTGAGGAAACTTTCTGCGTAGGAGCGTTCTAGTGATGCTTTGATGAAACTTGCCATGTGGTCCTCGCTTTACAGCCCTATGTTTGAGTATGTATCCCCTGAAGACAGTGGTCCAGAGGACTGATACAGGTAGTCAGGCAAAGAGAAGAACTCCTGAAGAGTAATGCCCGAGAACTCTGAACCAAAGGGAATAGTGGACAGATTCTTGTTGTTTGGGTGGTTCTCGATGTCCCAATACGTGACTCCGTATGGAGTGGTGGACGGGTGAGCAGCACGGAAGCCCGCAGGCAATCGTGATTCCAAAGTTTGACCGTACTTTTTCGACAGGTAGGTGTACACTCGGTTTCGTTCTGTTTCGTCTAGTTTACGATCAAAGGCTATGATTTCGTGAATCACACCAGCAAACGAGTACGATGGGGTGTTTGCAAGCACAGAGTTGATCCAAGCCTGTGATCCCGTGACACCGCTGCCAGTGGCACCTGCCGAAATGTTTGCTCCAATACGACCAATCACAATGTCTGAAGCACTGTACTGGTTTGGACCTGCGGCAAACAGAGTCTCTTGTTGAGGAAGAAATGTATCTTCTTGAGGCATAGTGTGTTCCTTGTATTACATTCCGAATCGACCACGAAGCGAGTTGTAGTTTTGCGCAATCTCTTGAGATACGAGGGCGCGACTATAGACGCGCACATTAGATATTCCGCCGCTCCATTTATAGTCATTACCGTTGGTGTAGACATAGGAACCCTCTGTGGTGGTGTTTGCACCGCTTCTATCTCCAATGCCCACTACAGAACCAAAAATCTCTACTCCATCCAGCGTCTGCTCCCACACGGAAACTCCGTTGATGTACACTTTGAATTGTGTTTTTTGGGTAGATCCAGCAGTGGCAGGAATGTGATTGGCGGTGTACACAAACTGCGCCCACCGAGTGTCTATGGTATATGGAACGGTGTAAGCATATGCTTTCTGCACACCACTCAAACTGAAACTCCAGTAATACGCATTTCCTAGTGTTCCAAAATAAGGCAAGCCGCCCATTCCACCAAACATTTTCAATGCACTAGAAACATCAGAAGGTTTAACCCACGCTTCAAATGTATACGAGTTTCCTGTAAGGGAAGTTGCTCCAGATTCAATAACAGAAGACTTGCCGTCAAACACAAGATATCCGCCAACACTCGATATGTACTGCGGCTTTCCGAACACCTTGCCAGTAAACCCGTTTGGTCCAGTGTCGTATACCGTTTGTGGCATATTTGATACTAGGTCTGTTACGTCTGGTTCGTTCCCGTCCACAACATCAATTCGTGGGCGATAAAACAATACTTCGCTGCCTGGTATGCTACTGCCGTACAGGAACACACGCAATCCGGTGGGAACAATTCCAGACTGACTCCAAATAAAATCGTGGTAATTGTCGTCATTACCAGTAGATATTGGTGCGTATGTGCTTCCTCCACCACTTACTGTGTAGTATCCACTAGTAGACTCGTCTGCACCTGTTGCACTGCCGAAAGGATGGATGTGTCCAACCGCAAGCACCCACGTGTTTTGCTTTCCTGTGTACGCATCACTGACACTATTCTTCACAGTAAAGTAAGGGTTGGTTTGAGAAAATCCGCTTTTTCGACTCAGGTAAGAACCATTGGATGGACCAAAATATACATCTCCATCCCCAAGCACTTTGCGATTAATCCACACAGAGTAACGATATTTTTTGCTAGTATCAACAGAAAACAACTGTGTGTTAAATCCAGCATTACTATTGAACGACGCACTAGTAGCAATCGTGGAGTGGTTTTCCCCTCTCCATATATTGTCGTAGTAACCCCACGGATTAACTTCTTTTTCGATTGAGTTTGCTTGTATTGATCCCGCCACAGCAGCCCAAGACGGATAGTTCACGCCTGTTCGGAAAGCGCGTCCGTCAATGTCTCCCCCGTTGTAAGGAAGAAGTTGCAGTCTTCCAAAATAGACTGTCTCGCCAGGCGTCAGTCCTGTAACTCCAACGGTTGTCACTGTGGTGCTTACACTATCACTAACATACTTCTTCCTGCTGACTCTATACCATCCGCTTCCCATGTCCTCAATGGTGGCTGGAGCACTGTCATTAGTTCCAAGTCCGTAAATATACACGCCCAAGGCTGACGGAAGTGCGCTGCCATCAGCCTTTCGTATCCACATAGAGAATGTCCAGTGGGTGACACTAAATGTGGTGTTTCTCCACGAATTGGTTCCGTAACTGGGGTCGGTGTACAGGTTTCCGTTGGTGGAAATAACAGCCTTGTACACTTCATCGTTTCCAAGAGTTGGTTCTCCTGTTGCTTGGGTGACACGGGTAAATCCCACACCTTGACTGTTTGGATCCGAACGGAAGTTGTTTGGATCAAAACCCGACTTCAGCACATTGTACGGCGTAGGCGTGAAATGCAAATCACGCAAAAGATCGCTGCTGAATCCGCTAGCAAAAGAGCCAATACACAAAGTGTTGCCAGCATCAAATCCGTACACCAAATTCCTTGTAGTCACCCAATTTTCCGCTGACGGAGCCACAACAGAAACCACACGCCTACCCGTAGAGCGTGACGCGTTCAGTCCACGATCCCCGTTGAGGAACACATCAATCTTGTTGGACGAGTCACGAACCGCTTCTCCAACACATACACCAAAGCACACTCCTGACACATGAGGATCGTACACAATACTGTTCTGAAGCACTCCTGTCTGGTCGCCGCATGGACGGAATCCAAACACTCCTGTTGGCGGCAGGGACGCGCCAGGATACATGAGCGTTCCGTTTGGAAGCACCGAATAGTACGAACTGGTTTGTTGTGCGGCGGTTCGGTCTTGTTCGTTGTACGAGCGGCTGAACAGCACCGAGTCAAAGCGCACGGAAGGAGTAGCCGACAAGTCACAATTGGTGTTTCGTGATCCAAGCAGCCCGTATCCGAAACTCAGCCCTTCTCTGGTCGTACGATACACCACGAAAATGTCTGCGTCATCGGTGATCTTCAGTGGACGCTTCAGATATAGGTGCTGTCCCGTGAGCATTGCAGCAGCACTGCTGCCAGTGCCTGTGGTGTATCCCAATCCAACCACGCCACCGAGGGTGACACCCGCGTACACCGAAGCAGGAGCAAACACGATTCCACCGTTGAACGAAACGCCTGTTGCGCCACCAAATCCTGCTGTTTGCAGGGTGGGACGCAGTTTGTCAACGGTGACTCCTGCGTACACACGAGCATTCATATTTGCAGTAGACACAAAATTCGGGACAACAGGATTTCCGTTATACGAAAGGTCCAAAAGAGTAACTGATGTTTTTGGATCACTAGACGAGGCTGCTCCATAAAATGAAGAGTCAAAGTAGAATGTGCGTCCATACCCTGCAAAAACGGTTCGCTTTACAACTCCATCAACCCGATACACGATATTTGGTTCCGTGTACTCTACCTCACAAACAGTATTATCGTAGGCAAAATAGTTACTTGTCGCATTGGCTCCAGTAGTAATCGCACCGCGACTATTACCCGATTCATACACTAAATATTGCCTTGAAATGGTATACGCCGTTCCACTTGACCCATATGAGTACACAGCGTAGTCGATATTATCGTAGTAATTACTTGCAGCAGGATTGGTGGCAAGTCCCATCATAAACAGACGACCGTGTGTGAACCCCCCACACAATCCGTTTGCCACGAAAGCCAATTTAGTTACTGGATTTGTGGAGCGAACGGATTCTGTAAAATATCCACTTGCGGCTGTTTGTGTAATATGTGCAATACCGTTCCACCGATCCCATGTCGGTGGCAGGGCGTGATTCGCAGACGGTGAAGCGTCTGTCCACACATCGGCACTTGCGCCGTTGGCAACCGAACCACACACCCCGATGTTCTCTGGCTTCAGCCACAGCACCAGTCCACGCATACCTTCAGGAGACGGTGAGTTCTCTTTGCTGTTGAACCACGCGTAGGTGCTGCCTAGGGGCGCACCAACCGGATTGTGTGCAGTCAACCCAAACTCGTCCACCACAGTGTACGTGTACCCCATTCCACTACCAAAGAACAGTGATCCTGCTGCGGCAGTGCTGCCGTCCGGTCCGGTTTCTGTGGTGGAACCAATGTACGGATTGTAGCCCCGAGGGTAGAAGTCCCCCGTGGCTCCCGACCAACCACCCGCAGGCAGGGACGCACCCGGAGGAGTGGTTTTGTACGGGTGACCCTGCGGCAGGTTGCCGTCCAGGTTGTACTTGTGGGCAAGGTAGCCTTCAACCTTTTGGCGGTCGCCGTCTGATAGTGCGCCTTGGTACGCAAGAATTTCAGCAATCTCTCCGTCGAATGCTCCAGCAAAACTGCTTGAAGCACGCATTCCAATCAGTGTGTTTGATACATTTAGTTGTGCAAGGTCCACAGCAGACGATGACGCTGTTCCGTAGCACACTCCGTTCACAAACAACGACAGTGGACCAGAACTGCCTGCACCAATACTGTATGCGGTGGAAACCAATTTCCACGATCCAGTTCCACCGATAGGAGCAGTAACGCCCGAGTATACACTACTTGCCGAACGATTAAATGTGGCAACGCAAACCGTTCCCCCTGTTACACCAAACCACACACCGTGGCGTTCAACGGAATTAGACAAAACATATGCCTGTGCGCTTCCGTCCCAAGTGGTAGCAGTGCTAACTCTGCCTGGCTTCACAACAGTAAAGAAAGACCGATCCCTAGTGATACCCAGTGCACCCATTGTTGGACCACTGAATCCCAAACTAACCAGTGCGCTTCCGTAAGCAGGACCACTAAAGTTGTACTGCACCGGACGCGTGCGAATGGTTGGATGGGTATTCAGTGACTCGCGTTGAAAATTGGGAGTAAGCCAAACATTAGAGTTTGGATACAAAGAAGGGTGAGAAAAGGTGTGTCCACCAACAGCACTCCTCCAGTGCTGCACGCCAAATATGTCTTCACGGTCAACACTTCTCCCACTAGGGTCAGAGCCGATGCTAAACGCGTCAGGCAACACTCCCCATCCTGCGGTGATTCCACTGCTGGTATTGCCTGCAATGTTGTACCCACTCAACCACACCTGAAGAGTCGCGCCCTTTACTTGGTTGGGCAAGAAATACCCGCCGCGCAGGTCATTGAATGTGCGAAGTGCATAGGGGGTGTACCGACCTATCACAGGAACTTCAAATGTGGTCTGTTGAGACGATGACGACACTGTGTTGTCAATAGCCTGTTTGACCAACACCGATCCAAACATTCTCATTCCAGCAGGGTGAACAATACGCTTCAACACATCAAAGTACGTGTCCAGTGAAACAGCACTCTTCAACTCATACGAAAACTCCTGATAGTAGTTTCCGTCTTGAACAAACTTGTTGCTTGACACCTTGCCACGGTTGCCCGAGAAATAGCCTGGGTAACGAGTGACTGCACTACGCTTCACGATAACTTTTGCCTGTGCGTTTCCGGTGTTGCTCACAATGGTGGCAATCACGTCCGCTTCGTAGTTGATTCCTGAATTGATAATGCCGATTTTCTTTACGCTACCGGCTAACCCAGTCTGTTCAATACGAGCAATGAATCCAACACCATTGGCAGCAACAACCGAAACGATGTCCCCTACCTGATACCCTTCTCCCTGCAACTCAACGAAAAACTCACCAAGCACGCTGTACGAGGTTTCTGTGTACGAAACGCTGTCTTTGGACAGCACGGTTTCCCTGTTTGGCAGAAAATCGCCATTGATGTCCTTGATGAAGAATTCGGTGATGGGCAAGCCATTAAACGAGTACTGTACAACCGAGTCAATGGTGGCACTGGCAATCAGATTTGCAGCGGAATCGTACTGCGCAATGGTTCCGTTTTTCACAGAGAACAGATTGGCAGCGTTCACACTTGTGGTTTTGACGGAAACGGGTTCAATCCACTGCCCATCAGACGGTTTCAGTATGTCTGTTTTGGGATAGTAGATTTCCAAATCACTGTCGTACAGAACACGGAACAAGAACTTGTAAGAGTTCTCGGTGCCTTTGTTTCCGTAGAAGTCACGGATCTTTTTCAGCAGGGTCTTTTTGTTGGGCTTGTTTCCCAATGAGTCTGTTGCAAGCAGTTCAGGAAACGACAGCAGATACGTGTTCTTGAAGTGGGAGAAAAACTCTTCCACGTTTCGGTCAACATCGGACACCGTGTCCAGTTTGCCCAACACATACCCAGGCTGTCCTTGAGAATCCATCCACTCGTAGTACGCCTTGATGAACAGTACAAGTTTACGGTAATCCGTGCGGATGAAAGTAGGAAACTGCTCCTCAATAAACGGAGCAATCATGTCCTCCAAGGCTTCTGCACTGGTGTTCAGAATGATGTTTTTGATGTCTGCCATTTCACCCTCTCAAAGACTGCTTGCGGTCTGTCTGTGTAGTTAGGGAAACTGCCACAGAGTCCGCGTAGCCTCTGCTGATTCTCAATATCTTGTTCTCAAACACAAACAAGTCTGCGTTTTGCGGTTGAACAGTCACAGTGAAGAAGACGTTGGTAGTGATGGGAGCGAAACGGGTATTGAACCCAATCTTGCCCTCGCTGTAATCAATGGTTCCGATGTTTGGATACACCAAGCGTGTGCTGCCGTCTGTTTCTACCCGCACCAAATTGACCTTTCCGTTTCCGTCGTCCTGTGCCACCACACCAGTGTAGGTGACCCCATCGTACCCCACATGAGAAAACGAAGCGGTGGTCATAACAGGTGAGTGACCGTCGTGTGGGTGGTAGAAAGGGTTCTTGAAATCCATCTCAAAGCCCTTGCTTGCAACCAGTTTACTCAAGTTCACACTCTTCCGCATCTTTACCGCCGTCTGGTTACCCAAGATAGAAGCATCCAATCCGTTGATGCCTTGAACAAGTTTAGACAGATACAGATTGGAACCAAACCGCTCAAGAGACGTGGACGAATAATTGAAGATGTACGCAACAATCAGTGCCTTGATGGTTCCTGGTGTAGAAACAGTGGCTGATGGGTTAAAGGTGACCAGTGAGTCCACGATCAAGTCAACGTAATCAGGGTCAACAATTTCAGGAAGAATGGTTACCACAGACGCACTCTGTCGTAGGGTTCGCACAAGACTGGTCTTTTCATCGGTGGTGAGCACATTGCCGCTACGAGGCTTCACAGCAATAAACACCCGACCGTATTGGGGAGGTGTCACTGTTTCTCCACCGTACACCACCACCGAGTCAGTGTTGGGGTACTCCTTGATCACCTTTGCAGTGTAATCGTCTTCCGTTACTGCTCTGGACTGCGACTGGTAAAAGCGCGGTGCTAGAAACTTGATTCGACTAACCGTTTCTGGTTCAGAGCCGCCTGCGGAAGCAGACACTGTTGTAATAGTTCCCAACCCACTGATGCTAGTACTGAAAGTGCTGATACCGTTTCCAATCTCGCCGTTCGTTTCCAAGTATTCGATTGTTACGAGGCTTCCGTTTGCTGGTTTTGCTCCCAAGAAGTTGTCGCCAAAGAACAGTTCGTACACTCCAGGTTCTTTCTCTTGCAAGAAGAAAACCTTTGATGTGGTGGTAAGATCAATGTAATCGCTGCTGTACGACCACGTGTCTGTGGATCCAGTAGTGTCTGTTGGAGACGCTTGCACACGAACTTTAATGGTGTTGGTGTCTGCTTTGTTGTTCGGAATCAACAACAGTGTTCCGTTTTTGCGTGTGCTGTCGTAAATGTAACTCACACGTCGAAGAGTGCCTTCGTACACAGAAATTTCTTCAAATGATTGGCTGTCGCCGTTTGCGTACACCGTGTCCAAAAGAACGAATCGGTACTGTGATCCGTCTCCGTCAGTGCCAATGAACTCTGTACCCCGTGACAGGTAAGTGTTGCTGCTTGACGCAGGAGCAGGAATGGTGAGAACTGCCTTCGCCGCTCTCACCGAAGACGGAACGTACCCTAGTGCCTTTGCGTGGGACACCACAGACTTGCGAAGAGTGGCACTGTCAAGAAACGACTCGTTTGCCACCATGTTTGCGTAGAACGCTTGGTAGTGAGTGTTGTACGCAAGTACATCCAATATGGTACTCAGTACCGAACCGTCAAAGTTGTAGTCCTTTAGTGTTGCCTGAGAAGACAGGAAACTCTTAAGAGACGCCTTTGCGTCTTCAAAGTCCAATCCCAACAGGTTGAAACTGTCTCCTCTGCTAGCCATCTGTCACCGTACCCTTTCAAGGATAATGGACACTGTTTGCCGTTCGTTTATTTCATTCATGCCGTACTCCACATTCACGGTGTACGAGTTACCGTCCGCATCAGAACGAACGTCCACCAACAAGGTTCCGATTCGTGGCTCGTGCTTGCGAAGTGTTTCTATGATGCGGTCACGAATTTCAAGCACCGTTATTTCGTCCACTGGTTCAAACAGTAGATTGCGAAGCGACGCTCCTAGGCGGGGCTGAAACAACCGCTCGCCAAATGAAGTATTCAGCAAGTTGCGGATGGACTGGCGAACGCACGATGAGTTCGTGGCAGTCAACACATCACCCGTCTTTGGGTTTCGTGCAAAGTTAATGTCCACATCGCTGTACGACGGAACTTTGCTGTCTGTGTTGATCAGACGAACTGCCATCTGTCATCTCTCCTGCTGCGCAGTAAGGTGCGCGTTTATGGTTCTGCTGTTGCTCTCTATGACCTGTTCCACCGAGTGTTCCGAAATGCCGTCCTTCTCAATTTCATCCAAACCTTCTCGGGAACACCAATGGCAGCACACGAATCCCAAAGGCGTGATCCCGTCCATGCACTTGAGCGGGCTAACCGTGAAGTACAGCACGTTATTTATCTCAAAACTGGAACGGAATGCGGACTCGGGCAGGGTGTCAACTGCAATAATTCTGTCGGGTGAGGTGTCCAGTATACGGACAAGATCCATGTAACGGTTGAGCATGACATCCTGCGACTCAATCATCATGCTTTTCACTCCACCACTACACGACTCGTGAGTAACAGAAACCCGTTTAATGGAACTGCCGTCCGCAAACTTTCCACCGTTGTGAAACTGAAACACCAAGCACCTAGACGCACGAACCGTTACACGCAGTTCTGTGAGGTGTTCGTGAACTCGGGTATGAACCATTACTTGGTGACTGTCTTGTATGACCTGCTTCTTCTCGTCTTCTTTTGCTTGTTTTTCCGTTTTCTTGCGTCTACGAATCACACCTGCTATTCCAATTCCAATCCCCATGATAAGCACACCCAAAAACTCACCCCCCATTAGAGCAAAGTCCGTCGCGGTTCGGAGTATTTGGGTGATGTCGCTCATCTGAAACTGGTGGCTCCTGTGCTGGTGAGTGCGCTACGAACGGTATTTGTAAATTGCGGATCTACCACATTAACTGTTGCGTCCACGCTCAATTGGTTGCATGGATCATCGCTTTCAGAAATGATGTTGCTCATTAGATTTATAGAGGTTACCTTGTCAATAAACGAAAGAGCCTCCGCTAATTTTGCAGTTGCTGCGTCCACTGCGCCGTTCACCGCGCCGTTGGCAGCGTCTATTTTTTCAAACACGCCCGCGACCCCCGATTGAAAGGAGTTTATGGCGTTTTCTAGGTTTCCTGCCAAAGCGGTTCCTGATCCAGAATCTATTTGATTCAGCAGTGCTTCCAAGTCCACTTGAGCCGCGATCATGGCGTTTATGGACTGCTTTCCGTCCTGTTGAATCATGTTCAACCCCACACCAATGTCCAAGCCCTCAATGCCCAAAGCGCACTGAAACTGCCCGTACAGGTTCAGACTGCTGATCATTCGCGCCAACTGCTTGGGGTCTTTGTACTTTGCGCACTCCGCATCAAACTTCGACAGTGCTGATTGAGTAGCCGTAAATCTAGCCTGTGCTGATTGCAGTGAAGGCAGAAGACTGTACAGTGCGCCTTGTGCTCCCTGACTGTTTATCCCTGTTATGAGTCCAGCAACTCTGCCAGAATTTGAACCCAAGACTTTTCCTGCTGCTGCAATAGCAGTCTCGTTGGGTTTGGTCAACAGGTTTTGGAAATCGTTCAGTCCAAAGGTAAGGATGCTCTTTTCGCCGTCTGTTAGTTTTTGCTTGCACGGACACGTCATGGTTTACCCCACAAATAGAGTTGAAGAAGTGCTGGGTGTGTGACCGCAACTGGCTTGACTGGCACCAGTACACACAGGAATACCGCCTATTACAAAACTAGGATTGCCTTGAATCATAACTGCACTGTCGTGTTCGTTGTTGCCGTGGTCTTCCACGGGGTTGCCTTCTACAGACACAGGGAACCCGTCAAGAAACACCGTTGCGTTTCCGACCAAGATCAGCCCACCTGCCACGTCAATGTTTGCTCGACATACTCCGAAACCTGGCATTAGTACGATCCTCCGTTGATGATATCGTTGGGAGACGGATCCACGGTCAAAGACATGAGTGTGAATCCAGACCCTATGTCTTCAGGAATATACCCGCTTGTGGTTTCAGTGTCACACACATAGAACTTCGTGTCACGCTTCACAACGTCTCCGTAGTGATACACCACATACTCCGAAGAGCCTTCGGCGTACTTGCGATGCAGTCCTCTGTAAACCATTCCGCCTGTCATGGGTTACCTCAAATCCACCCGCTTGGGTTTCACGACAGGCTCACCTGAGTTTACTTCAATACGCTTGCCCTGCTGCATCACCATGACCGCAGAGTCTGTCATAAAGGAAATGGTTCGTCCAGAGAAGCCAATGTCTCCGTCTGTGTAGAACTCCATTGTCTTTGCAGAAGCCTTGAACTCGCCTTCAACTTGTAAGTTTACATTGGCGTTTGCAAGAATGTCTGCATTCCCGTTCACCTGGAGATTCACTGCGCCTGATACTGTGATATTAATTCCACCCGCGATCACCAAGTCCACGCCTTGACTGCCCGCAATGTAGATTTTCTTGTTGCCGTGTACAATCTCGTAGTCGTCCCCCACGATTCGTTGCACACGAGTTCCGTTTGGGTTGTCTTGCCACCCGTTACCCACTTCAGTGAATGTTCCTGACTGGTGGTAATCGTGAAGTCGCTCTGCCCCAGGAGTGTCGTCCACTTCACGAACGTGACCGCTCTGACTGAAACTCACGTGATTGCGGGGGTACTGTGCTGCATACGGAGTCACTGGTTCAGACCAAGTACTCTTTGCCTTCATGTCGGGGTTGTTCTGTATATTCTGTTTCACGGTGGAAGCCTTTGCTCCAACCACGGTCTGCTGTGTCTGTGCAGGATCGGTGTTTCTTGCCAAGCGGTTGGTGTCCGTTTCTCCTACTACCGAAACACCTATCGGATACTGGTTTGCTTGAACGCCAGCAGAAGTAGCAGGATACAAACCAGTAGGATCGTTGAATCCGTCGCTGGTAACTGCTTGTGTTTGTGGTATGCCTCCGAAACTACCAATCATAACTGGATCCTGTGCCTCTTCTCCGTCTCTAAAAAATCCAAACACATGGGATCCCACAACCAGTCCTGTTGGAGACTGACCTATTCCCGACACTGCCGCGGATGTAATTGGTTGCATGGGGAACGCCCACGGCAAATCAGCAGTAGGCAATTCCACCTTGTCTTTCAGGTGAAAACCAAATATACGAACGCGGCAGCGTCCAAGGAACAACGGATCAGCCGTGTCCTCCACCACGCCGTGCCACCACACGAAGCCTTCTTTGCCTAGAAACCCTTTCATTACACCCCCATACAGGTCTTGGTCAACTCGTATTTACACATATACGACTTGTTGAATTCGTGCTTTACTGATGTAATCATGTACTCGCCCCCGAGATTTTTGTCCGACACGCTGGGATCCAAGAAACTGTCAGACTGCACCCGTGAAATATCAAGAGTCACCACGTCTCCTACCCTCCGACGAGAATCGCCAAACACCATCACTGCCACTTTGTGCGACAACACAGATCCAACGTGGTGCTTGTGCTTGAGGAAGATGGACTCGTTTTGAAAGTTGTCCGCAATAGGATACAGATCGCGGTATACCGTAAACGGCGTTGACGGCAAGTAGTAGAACGCTGCACCAGTATCAAGAACTCCGTTTGCGTCTCCGCGTTCGGCTTTGAACAAAGGCTCTGTTCCAGTCTTGGGCTTGTCAGAGAACACATCAGCCTCAAAAAACTGACTATACCTCTGCTCCTTACGCACAATGTCGTGTACCAAAAGCCGCGAAGAAATTGTTCCCGTTTGAATGTTCGATGCTTTGTCGAATCGTCCCAAGTCATCCAGTTTCAACACCTTGTGGTATCGGGGAGGAAGACTTGTGGGGAATGGAATTCGGTCTACTTGGTCTTCAGCCAGTCCCATATTTGGCGGCATATACACGTACCGCTGACTTGAGGCTCTTCCGTCTTCAATTATTTTGCTCAGGCTTTTATAGCAGTACCCGTCCAGTGTTTCGTAGAAGAAATACGGTGTGTACGCGTTTCCTTTTTCAGAGTACGCTTTGCCTGCCAACCAACTGATTGCTTTGAACGGCGTATACGAACCCGACAGCACAAACGAGTAATTCTCTGTGCTTGGCTCTATGAACAGACGATCCTTCCACACGCTTTCAGGAAAGTGTTTTTCAAATATGGTTTGAACCATGTTTGATGTGGTGCCCTTCACAGAGTATCCACAGAATTGTGAGTAGTTGAGGAACCCTCCTGTGCTCATCAAGTGGAGCGTATACGACTGTGACTTTGCGTTGTCGCCCAGTTTATGTCCGTCCAGTTTGTACACACGGAACACCAGTTCCACGGGTTTGATGGCATCCAAGTCAGGCTTGAACTTGATACGAACTGTTTCTTGACCCGTGATGGGCAACCGCTCAGGAAAATTGAACGAGTCCACCACGTACAGTTTAGCCGTGAGATACGGAGAGAAAAAGTCTTCGTATATCTCAAAGTTGGTGATGAGTCCCCGAAGATCAACCGTTTTGCCTGTGACTTCAGAACGAATCTCCATCACCTCAAGGGTGTAGTCCCCTGCCTTTAGAAGCCCTGATCCATTCTCTAGTGGACTAGACATATCAGGTTCCTAGAAGAGCCTCTAGTTCTTGTACTGCTTGGCGACGATACCGTGGGTGCAGTATTTTGATGGTGCGCTTGGACTCGTTTTCCTCTATCTCATGCACGGTATTAGAAACACTGTATTGGGTAACAGCAGAACCGCTTATACCCATGTACTTGCCGATGTAAGTTTCCCACAAATCAACAGTTCCGTTTGAACTAATGTTGTAGTCGTAACCTGAAGAATTCACTATGGGATACAGGTTTTCTTTGCTGCTAATGTATCCGCCCATGAAATTGTAACTGGATGTCTGTTGCGACAACGGATCCACCGTGACTTTTTCTACGGCTCCACAACTACCAACAGGTCGATCCACTCTGAAATGATGAACTCCCAAATCGTTTCGTTCTACTTTGTGAACATACACATCGTAGAGATCACCACTACTTCCTCTGATGGTTGCGTTTCCCGACGATACAGATCCTTCAACCACAACTCGGCAGAATTCAGGATGGTATTCCGTGACTGCTTGGGTGATCGAACCCTGTATAAGACTGCTGCCTTCACCGACTTTGGTGTTGTAAAACCAACCAGCGGTGGACGAAACAGTTCGGTTTGTAAAGTAAACAGAGTAGCCCCCGTACTTACGATTGATGTAGTCCTGAAGAATATCACCAGACTTGCACCATCCGTGATACGGATCTACGATGTTGTTTGTCAGCATCACCAACCAATGGTATCCAACGTCTCCGTAGACACGCTCTGCGATGTTTTCTGGTCGCTCACCGTCCTTGATATCGTACTCGTAAAACACAGAACGACCAGCCTTGAGTTCTTCCGACAGACCGACTCGACGCAACAAGTTCCGCACAAACACGGTTTTGAACTCGTCGCCATTGGGAAGAGTATACTCCACATAAGGAAACTTGGAGAAGTACACTGGTTAGAATCCTTTCTCTATGATCTCTCGCGTCTGTGTTGTGATTTCACTCATTTGAATCGTGAGAGTCACAGCAGTTGGAGAGTCGTTCTTGAAAGACGAGTACACCGAGTTTGCCGTAAAGTCCGCAGATATAGAAGTGATTGCGCACCGAGCAATCTTTGGGATATACGGATTCTCTTGGAAATTGCTCTCTCCGTTTCTTGTGTTGTACGACATGAACTTCACAGCGAATTCAGCAGGAACCCGCAGGTTCACTTGGGTGTTGGACGGTTCGTTTCCAATCACTTCCTCTGTCTTTGCAGGAGACGCGTGGTAACGGAATGTGTACACCAACTCACGAATTGCCTTTACTTCGTCTTCGTTCCGAGGATACAGTTCCCACGAAAAGGTGAATGTACGCATATCCTTTTGCTTGAACAGTTTTTCCAAGCGAGGATTCACTATCAAACCACGACCAAGAGCAATTGCCGTTCCCAACCCGCCAGCCTGAATGTTCTGTGCGCCCGCTTCCAGTCCCTGCGACGCTGCGTCTAGGGCACTACCAAATCCTTGTGACGCATCAAGCAGACCACGAATTACACCCGTACCGCTAGTGTCTTCGTATACGAACGAGTCTTCGTTGTTTATCTTCGTACAGAACGGAAGATAGATTGAAACCATTTGGTCGTAAACCGGCTCATTTTGCGCTACTTTTGCAGTGGCAAGAGCAGCAGCAGAAGTTGCCGCTCCTGCCAAAGCAGCAATCCCTCCAGTCTTCAACGCTGCTTTACCGCCGCCGCCAGTCAACCAACTTGCGCCGCCAGCGACAAGACCACTAGCAATACCTGATGTAACTGCCGATTCTCCTATAGACGCGTTTTGTATCGCATTGTTTATTCGGTCTTGTGCTTGAAGTGTTTCATCGGTGTCGCTAGTCACCTTACCGATTCGGTTCAATTCTTCCAATTGGGTCTGTTCGCTTTTGATGCGCTCTTCCAATTGCTGCCGAGCAACTTTGGTGTCTGTTGATAACTGCTCATACGGAACGTCGGGACCACCAAGTGCTGCCCGTGAAGCAATGCTAGCAGGAACCTCACCTGCATCCAATCGTTCACGCAGAGACTCTAGTTTGCTGATTTCTTCTTCACGGTCTTTGACTGCTGCATTCCTTTCGTCCTGCAAGTCTTTCCGTTCCCATCTCCAGTATATTTTGAACTGCATGACATGAGGGTACTGACCACTACTCACGTCCAGTGGAAACTTGATTATCTTTGGATTGGAATACGAACCCTTTAGTCCACTGTTTGATCCCTCTAAAGCAGAAACCACCGGATCCCCGTTGCCCGTTTCTGGATTGGAACCCAATGAGATTTCATCAGGAACACGGTTGCTTGACGAAACCGCAGTGGGTTTGGGTGATGTTTGTATCTCGTTTGGAGGGGTAGTTGCCATTTTTGGTTCCTGAATACATAAGTATCTATATGGCGTATCGCGGTATTTTCAAACCCACCAATCCCTCCAAGTACATGGGCAACCCCATGAAGATTTGCTATCGGAGTATGTGGGAACGCAAGTTTATGAAGTACTGCGACACCACCGAAAGTGTGATTCGTTGGGGATCAGAGGAGGTGGTGATCCCGTACTGGAGTCCAGTAGACAAGCAACGCCACCGCTACTTTGTTGACTTCATCATGGAGGTACGCACACCCGACGGTGTGAGAACGCTTCTTGTGGAAATCAAACCAAAGAAGCAGTGCTGCGAACCAAAGAAGCGGAGCAAGGTTACTAGGGGCTACATCACCGAGGTAAAGACGTGGTTGGTGAACAAGGCTAAATGGGAAGCCGCATCGGAAGCAGCGAAAACCAAAGGCTGGGAGTTCAAGATTCTCACCGAAGACGATCTGTTCAAGAAATCCAAATGAACGAAGAACTAGAAGAAATCTTGAACGACACCACCAGTGAAATGGGAGGGACGGACTCCGCGTACGCCGCTCTGCTACGGCTGTTTCAAAAGAACAGAATGCTACTCGTTCCACCAAGACTGCTACCAGGACAGGTGGTGTTCTTTACCTACAAACCCGTGAGTGAAGCGTTTCTCAATCGCAGAGGTCACTACGACAAGTATCCGCTAGTGGTTGTCACAAAAGTACACAAGCGTGGGTTTGAGGGGGTGAACTTGCACTACCTGTCTCCCAAATGGAGATCCCAACTGTTTGAAGTGATGATGAAACAGGTACCGCTGCTTCCGCCCGAAGAAGCAGAAGACTGGAGATCACGGTTCCTGATCAAAGAGAACACCCTGCCGTCATCGGCTCGGTTCAGACTGTACAAGCCGTGCTTTCGCAGATATCTAAACGAAGGCATAAAGCGGAAACCAGTAGTGATTCCCTTTGACTTTTGGAGTGAATTGGTGCAAGCAAATCTTGCAGCCTTCAAAACAACTGGAACTTCTGCCAGAAGAGTACAACCGCAAACAGTGTACACCAAGACATACAAACGATTCATAAGGGGAGACTAACATGGCACTAATACCAGCAAACATAAGCGGAATGATGGACTCCATCATAAGAAACGGTGTCGCACACGGCAACCGATACGAGGTGGTAATACTTCCACCGCGAGAACTGCAAGTGCAAACAGACTTTCTAAACCAATTGACTGTGCGATGCAGTTCTGTGTCTCTGCCTAGCAAAACACTGCAAACACAGTCCAATCGCCTTTACGGTCCAGCACGAAACTTTCC
>Ga0129336_10000133_pt1 | contig 37452 bp, 38 predicted proteins | sample CPB6_02_DNA_FD_96878 | JGI IMG/M metagenome (GOLD analysis project Ga0129336, IMG submission 96878) | Freshwater to marine salinity gradient microbial communities from Chesapeake Bay, USA - CPBay_Sum_0.6_0.2_DNA | ecosystem: Environmental > Aquatic > Marine > Coastal | place: USA: Chesapeake...
CACTGGCATAGCTGGCGTGGACAGTAAGGGACGCAAATTCAGTCTATGGATGACTGCTGGTAAAGACAGCGTTACCACGGCTGGATGCACGATAGAGCCAACTTCATTTTTTGCGCCGTTTGCATACATCAAAACAGACGATGGATTGCGGTACTACAACAACGACAAGGAAGTCAGCCGCCAGCAAATTGATCCGGTACTGAGGATGGTCTGTGCCGTGTTAAATAAACTGTCTGCTGGAGGAACAGCATACCAAGCAACACCTAAAAAAACATTTATCAATCGCAAGCGAGCCACCAAAGGAAAGTCTGCTTTGTCATTTGACTGGCACACAGTTGTCATTGAGCCTCCAAAGCCAAAGCAAGAGCATCAAGGAGGCACACACGCAAGCCCACGCAGACACCAGTCACGGGGACATTGGCGCACATACAAATCAGGAAAACGTGGATGGGTCAAAGAATGCTGGAAAGGAGATGCAAGCAAAGGGACAGTTTTTAAAGACTATCAAATAAAGGAAAACACATGACATACGCAGCAATCATCTCAGCCCAACTTGCTTGCATCAGCATCCAACTGTGGCTAATTCAGAGGGCGCTAAACCGATGAAAAAGAAACCTAAATACTGGCCCGGAACAGGCATTGTGAAGTCAATGGATAATGACTTCAACTGGCGCAAACGCGTTTCGACTGTAGCTAAAGCAATAGTTGAGTACCAAACCAAATCCCGTTCGGGGACAAGGGGCGGTGAAAACACCGTTAATAAACACCATGAAATCATAGGAGTACTACTAAGATGAAACAGCTTACTAAACAACAGATGGACATCCTGTCCAGCCTTGCATCGTCACCGAGGAAACTACACTACTTCACGCACGACAAGGACACCCCCATTTTTAAGCTAACGCTGACCAAACTGGTTCACAATGGCTACGTCTATGAAGATGGTGACAACTACCATATCTCTACGAAGGGGCGGCAGATATTTGATGCTCCCGGTGTGGCAAAGACTGAGTTGGTTAACGACTGGCGCAAGAGTGTTTATAAAACGGGGGATGGTGATCTGATCACCGAGAAGCGTCCTGGTTCAATGGACGCATTTAGGCTACCATCTAGGGGTTTACAGAAAGGGAAAACTATGGAAGCAGCAAATCAACAGCAGTATCAAGCCGAGGTCCTCGATGAATTCCGCAAGGAAATTGAAGAGGATGAAATGCTTGAGGAAATACGCCACATGCAAATGGAAGAGGAGCTTGACGGGGTGTTTCTCGAGGAGAAACCATGAAATGGAAACCCTGGTCCGATAACCATGTTGTTTTAGTCGATGAGAAAGGAGAAGTTGTAGATGAAATTAAACGCAATGACGACTTCTTCTTTGTACTGAAAAGCAACGGCAAAAAGTACATTGATTTGAAGAGCGCGAAGAAGGCTCGGATGACGGGGCTCGATGATGGAAAACGGGATTAAAAGAATCCGATTGTGCATGGGCATGACCCAGCAGGCTTTTGCCGACATGCTGGGCTGCTCACAGGGCAACATCGCTCATTACGAAATCAGGGAACAAACCGTGCCGCCTGAAGTGGCGAAGAAAATCATTCAGGAAGCCTCGGTCCGTGGTTCTCGGGTAACTTACGAAGACATTTACGGCGTAATTGATGCGCCTGTAGCGGGGGAAAAGATGAAGATAGAAGAGGATGTTACGGTTGTCATAGAAGAAAACGGTGCGTTGGCCGAGGTTCTGATTCCGGCGTTTGAGTTGAATGACATTCGCAGGGAGAGGGATGAGTACTTGGCGCAAACGGCGTCAGACTTGTATGACCGTGTGGTCTACATGGTCCGGGCCTCGGGCCTGGATCAGGTAGCAAATCCAGAAGTAAAACTGGAAGTGTATCTAGGGGACTTGCGTGCTTCGGTGTCCTTTTGGCTCGATTCGCGCAGAGAGCGGCAAGACAAACTAAAACAAAGCATTAATGATTGCATGGGGCAGTTACTTAATGCAAGCAAGGAACTGCAATCGCAGTAATTTAAAAGGAGTTATAAAGTGAGAAAGTCAACACGTGCAAACAAGATCAGGGCTTACATTGAAGCGCATCCTGACGATAGTTCTGGTTCCATCGCAAAACGGTTCAAGGTCCATGTTTCGCGGATATATCAGCTTAGGAAACAGGTGCTCGCTGTGCCAATGCCGGATTTAACGCAGGCTACGCAGGAAGCGTATGAAAAGATGGTGGAATCAATGTCCAATCCAAAGGTGGAGGAGCCGAAGGATGTGGACGCGATCCTTGACGAACGGGCCAGGGAGTACGGCAAGTTCATTGAGGGCGCGGAGATCATGCAGATGACCAAACGCTTGATTCATAACTACATTGATCAGCGGGGCACGGCAATGGCTTTTGATCAGTTAGAAGCTATTGACATGATCATCCACAAGCTGGGCCGCATGATCAATGGCAACCCTGACAAGGCAGATCATTGGCTTGACATCGCCGGATATGCCAAGCTGGTTGCTGATCGGCTTAATGGCAATGTCCGATAACTACTTAGCTTCCCCCCAGCTTGGGCCGACTTCTACATCGCACTTGCTGGGGACTTCCAGGCTCACGGCGTGAGCCATTATCCTGGCTGCTTCCACAGCATCCTCCCGACTCTTGACTGACAGGGCCACCTCATCATGAACTTGCAGGATGGGGTCAAACCCTGCTTTCTTTAGCGCCACCATGGCAGCCTTGGTCTGATCAGCAGCAGAACCCTGAATCAAACGGTTCAAACCCTTGTAAGTTCCGGCACGCTTGATCCGTTGGCCGTATTCAATCACTGCCTGCTCACGGGGAAGGGCTTTGTTTACGCCCCATTCCATCGGTTCCCACAGAGGAAAACGGCACTTACGGCCAAGTAACGTGCGGATTGCGCCACCAGCAGCCGGATGTTCAATACGTTTCATCACCGCGTTCACGGTTCCCTTGAGGAATGGGACATTATGGTGAAACTTGGTGATCAGTTCATCTGCCTCTTCTAAATTCAAATCCAACTGATGGGATAGCTTATTCTTGCCCATGCCGTACATCAAACCAAGGCCAATGGTTTTGGCGGCCTTTCGTTTAATCCCTGCCATGTCGGCCACCATCTGGTGGAAGTCGGTGTCCGGGTTGCTCTGATACGCATCCACCATCCGATCTGCCCCAGGCAAGTCCAACAGATTGGCGTAATGCACCAGAAGGCGCGGTTCCTGGGAGGAAAAATCGTTGGACGCCCAGATTTGTTCTTCTTCTGGAAGGAACAGGCTGCGGACCATCGGGCCGATAACTTCGTGACGGGCGGGAACCTGCTGAAGGTTTGGGTTGGCCATGGACAGGCGTCCGGTAACCGTGCCGCCATCATCTGAGCGCATCTGATTGACGTGCGGATGGATGCGCCCGGTCTTGGCACTGAAGTCCATGTACGGCTGCAAGAAGGTGCTGTGCGTCTTATTGATTTCCCGGGCCTCTACGATCATTTTGGCTAGGGGATGTTCGTGGGTATCAAGGAACAGTTTTGTAAAGCTAGGAAGCCCGTTAGCGGTCTTGCTGTAGGCAATTCCAAGCTTGTCGAAGGCAGATGCAATGGATTGGGCTGCCCAGATGTCAACTTTCTGTCCGGTCTGGGATTTTATTTTCTGTAAAAGCTCAGTCTCACGCTTTCGCATGTCATCAATCAGCCTGGAGCATTTGTCCCGGTCAAAGCGGATTCCTCGACGGGTCATTTCTAGGAGAACTGGGAAGACATCGGTTTCCAGTTGGAAAATGGATTCAACTTCGTCCTGACGCATCTTGATCTTGAAGGCTTGCCAAAGCTTAAGGGTCAGTGCAGCATCCTGCTCGGCGTACTCACCAACATACATTGCTGGGAGTTTCCAAAGTTCCTTTTTCGGATGAACGCCAAAGTCAGCCGCCGCTTGCTTAAGGCCTTGTTCGGATTTAACCTCTTGGAGGTAGTCGAAGCCAAGCGCATTGAGGCTGTATGAGAAGCGGTTTTCATCGAGCAGCGGGGCAGCGAGCATCGTATCGTAGATGCGGCCATTGATTGTGAATCCACTTGCACCCAGCCACCCGGCGTCATACGCAGCGTTGTGCATGATCTTGTCGGCGGGCGTGGCGAGGACATCTTTGATCCATCTCTCAACCAATCGCTTGTCAAGATTGCCACCACCAGCATGGGCAACAGGATAATACCCAGACCAACCATCCACGGCCACGGCATATCCGACGATAAAACCGTCACCCCTAGGCCACCCAGGACCATAAGACTCCATGTTGGGATCGCACGTTTCGAGGTCAATTGCAATCTCCTTAGCTGTAGAAAGATTGGGAAAAGTGTCGGGAGCAACCCATTCTATTGGGGTCGGGAACATTGGAATTGTTTTCATATGTGAAAGCCCCTGTCTGTGTATTTTGGTAAGACTAGGTGCAGGGATTGCCTAGCTCTTGTTACGCCAACATAAAACATTCGATGGATGTCGTCCGAATTACGTTGTGCATCTTTCATAAACTTTGGCGAGAGGTCCATGAGCAGCAAGACGTTGTCCGCCTCCCCGCCTTTTGCACCGTGAATGGTGGAAAGCTTTATGGAAGCCGAATTCGATAGCTTGCCGCCGTGCCGTAAGATTGAAATAAGATAGTCCCGTTTGTCGTGGGCGAGTTTTCCCATGGCCTCGTGCCAGATGGGCGTATGCTTAAGCCCAAAGGAATCCATGAGCCGCTCAGAAGTATAAAGCTGATCCAGTTCGCCCTTAAATATCCGGTAGCCTCGGGTCACGTTGTCTGAATCTAGATAGCGGTAGATTTCTTTGACTTCTTCTCCCGGGATGGCCTGTCCTTTACGCAGGCGTTCCCAATTGATCACCGATCTGACAATGGCAGGAGACACGCTGGGAATGCCTGATCTTTCGTAGAGAACACCAAGGCTCTTGAGCCATGCTCCGATAGGGTCGAGCAAGTAATTGGTGCTGCCCAGAACAAGCCATTCGCCCGTTAAAACGGGAACATCTTCAAATCGGTAGTAGGTGCTGACGCTGCCCTCAAATTCACGGGGGCGCCATTGTTTTTCCTGTCGATGTCGAATGCGCTTGACAATACTACCGGCCAGACGGTGAACGCTGCTAGGTACACGATAGGATTGCTCAAGAACCTTTATCTTTCCATTAAAGGACAGAAAACTATTGACATCGGCCCCGGCCCAAGTGAACACAGCCTGATCGTCATCCCCAGCTATAAACACCCGTTGTGCCTTGGCAGCCAGGGCTTCCACCAGTTGCCACTGCAGGCGGGACAAGTCCTGCGCCTCGTCGATTATTACAACCTCCAACGATGGCAAGAGCTCAGTCTGGCTGATGATCATCTCCAGCAAGTCGGTGAAGTCCAGAAGATCACGGCTACTTTTGTAGTGGCGATAAGTACGGTCTACAAATTCAAAATGATGCCATTCGATATCCAGTTTGGACTCGTTGTAGTGCTGGCGCAGGTCTTTACCCCGGATTCTGGCAAGGTCTATTTCGTTCAGGATTGGGTTGTCCGCTTTGGAGACGCCATCTTCCTCTGAACTGATGCCAACGCTGATACCTGCCTGTGCGGCAAATTCCTTGAAATTGGAGGGCTGCATGATGTATTCAGCCTTTATGCCAAGAGCCTGGAATGCCAAGCTGTGCAGCGTTCGGAAGTAAGGGAAATCAGTCTTCGGGTTTAAGTGCGGAAAGCGCTTGACCGCACGGTCCCGCGCTTCATGAGATGCTTTTCTGGTGAAAGAAAAATACCCAATCTGGTTGGACGGGACCCCCTCCGCAAGTTCCTTGTCCACAACCCCTAGAAGATAGGTCGTCTTGCCGCTGCCCGGAGGTCCGAAGACCTTTTCAATGTTCGACGCCATCATCGTACATATCGTTAATCCAAACAAGGACGGGCGTGTCAGGTCCGATGTATGCGCCCTCGATGTTGTATTCGATGTATTCTCGGGCCTCTTCCATGTCCATGCCGTCTCGTTGCATGAGGATGTTACGCATGGTTTCAGCGTCGTAGATAAGCACTTCCACCTGGGTACGATCTGTCCAGATCAAAGCGGGGCCAATAATAGCTTCATCAAAACCATCCCATTTTTTCAAAATGGACTCCCTTGTTCGCGTTGAGTTTGTGTTTCAAACGGCGCATCTTGCCGATCAAAACGGGGAATACGCCAGCAACGTGCAGTTCTGCCCTTGAGCATCAAACTGATCGGCTCGCCACCAAGATCACGCATTCGTTGCGCCATCTTCGGGGCTGTCATACCTTTGAAGTTGTTGCGAGACAAATGCGCTTCGAGGTCCTTGATCCTGAAATAGGTTTTACCCTCTTCCTCTTCTGTCCATGGTCGGCCCATTAGAATTTCATCACGAGCAAGCGCCTGCTGCATATGCGTGGTGAATTCTTCGAGCAGGTCCATGAACTGACCCGTTACGCTGGTGTCTTCGCTGGCCTCTGTGATCTGCTCAGTTTCCACCATCTCCTTGAGTAGCGCATTCAGGAGGTGTTCCCAATCCTGTTTACGCAGGGTAGGCGGAAGAATGTTCAGGCGCTCGACACACGCTTTTTGAAAAGCTGCTTGGTTGTACAGGCTCTCCGTATCCAGTTCTATGCGCTTGCCATTTACATCCAAGAACCACAGAGGCGGTTCACTGGCGTACTTTGACAAACTGGCGATTTGAGCGGCATCTGGAGCATTTGATCCAATACCAAACTTCCTGCTTCGGCACAGCCCGGAGTTGCAAAATCCGTTCAAAGGAGCATCCTTACACTTGTAAAGATAGTCCTTTTTCCCAGCCTGCTTGATCAGCAGTTGTACTTCATTGTTCGGCAGTGGCGGAGCCACAAAACGCTGGTTATACTCAACCATCTTGTCTTCCCAACCAGAGGGATAGACTTTTTTCAAATAAACGCCAATGTTGAACAAACCGTTGTTCCGCGTACCCTCAGGGAACCCCTGAGCGCAAAGAGCCTGGAGGCACGGTGGGCCATCCTTGATCGGACTATCAGCCTGCTTAGGCGCTTCTGGCGCTTCAATCGGAAGGTCCTGGGCAAATCGGGCATGGAGTTCGTAAAACTCTTCCAGAGTGGCAGCAGAGCCATCATCATTAAAAGCGTAGCGAGTACCCGCATCTCCCCCAAAATAAGGAAGGTTCAGGAAGTTGCCTGTATCGCCCCGGTCAACAAGGATTTCTGACTGTTTGGGGAATATTTCCCGCCCTGCTTCGCCAAGAAGTGACGCGGCGTTCTTCAGGTAGTTTTGAAAATCCCGTGCAGGGGCAGGCTCCTTGGTAAAAAGGAAAACATGCGCTCCACCGGATTTGCTTCGACAGACTACAAGGGGAAGGTTTAACTGGCGAACCTTTTCCACCAGTCCCTTATGGTCAAGAGGGTACTGGTCAATATCAATACAACCCCAAATGCAAGAGTTGTCAGCCCTAATAGGAATAATACCGAGAGAAGGCTCAACACCGTTAAGATGCTTGACCCAAAGGTCATCCGTTGGGGGCTTGCGAACCACCGTAGCTTGTCCCGCTTGTTTGCCATCTCCACGCTCCGATTTGATTTTGTAAGTGCCATAAGCGATATCCAACCCGCTAAATATGGCCTTAAATCTGGTGATGTCAGTCATGTGAACTAAAGAGGGAAAAAGGGCGCTGATTCACACCAGCGCCCCGAGGTTTAGAACGGGATGGAACTGCTGTCCACGGTTCCTTCCGCATGCTCATGCTTGACCTTGACTTCGCCTGCATTAATCTGTGAGGCAAAGGACTTGGCAGCCGCATAAGCGTTCATGTCCTCAACTGGACCAACCTTCTCGATCTCCCAGCCAAACCACTTGCCTTTGTCGTTGGACTCGGCTTGAGTCGTCAGGCGGTACACATGACTGTACATGGGAGGGGTGAAAGGGCCGTTCTTACCAATCATCTTGGTAGCCATCATCATGCTGTTCCACTTGCGGCTTTTCTTAAGCTGCGTGGACTTCATGGTGATCAGTGCTGGATTAGGCATGCCATCTTCGCCCATGACCATCACATAGTGGTTGGCCGTGTTCTCAATGTAGTTACCGTTGTCCAGATAGTCCTTGTTGTCGCCCGGTTCACGGTGCGTGCGACTAAGGATATCGCTAGTGGCCGGATACACCGCAACGGGTGCGCCGGAACCCGATCCGCGAGGAGCCCATTCAATGTACTGACGCACATAGGCCACGGGGATCACTTCAATGCCTTTCTTGCCGTCATAAAGCTCGTTGGTGACCGAGTTATAGACCATGCCCGGAAGAGCACCGTCGATCTCACCCACCTCAGGGCTGGTATTGGTCAGAAGGCGAAGAAAGGGCAACGCAAAATCTTCCTGACCCATGCTACCGAAGCCGGACTGTGCGTCCTCTTCAAATGCATTGCCCAGGGCAACTGCGTATTCTTTTTTCTCTTGTACTGCTACTTGATTCTTGCTCATGATAGATTTCCTTTAAGCTGATTTAATGGTCGCTTTTTGGCCAATGAATACGCCAAAAAGTTCTGTGGGGAATGCGTTGCCGCGCTCCACCATGTCGCGAGCCCAAGCCTTGAGGGTTTGAGGCTCGATCTTCTGCGCTTGCTCCACTGGGTAGTTTTGCTCACGCAGTTGATTCAGTAGGCTATCGCACAATTCGTCTTCCCCACGCCCGAATCGTACAGACACCGTGTTTTTGATAATGTCGTCGTAACCATGTTCACGCAGCCACTCAAAGGCCTGCGCCCGGTTCTCTTCCTTAATGGTCGCGCCGTAGAACGGTTTGATTGACACCTTGCTGCCATCAGCCATGGTGAAATCTTTCATGCCCAGTTCTGAAAGCATATTGGGGATGGACTCCTCCAATAGCTTGCGGTACTGCTCATTACGTTCCTTGAGCACAGACTCAATCTCTTCGATCTCTTTCTCAAGCATCTTGGCTCGCTTAGCCAGTGCTGCAATCGAGGACAGGTCCTCATCTTTAACGGTCAACGCACCTGCGTCTTCCTCAAACATAGCGTTTAGGCTACTCATCGATCTCTCCTTTCTGAGTTACATCCACTTTAACAGGAATATACATGCGCTCGCGGCGGTCCCACTTCAACGCAGTGTAGCGGCCAGAGTTGAAAAACGCAGCAATAGAGCAGGCCAACCCTATCGCTACGGGGTCACCTGTCAGCAACAGGTAATCTTCATCAGAAAACTTGCGTAGCTTGGTACGCATGCTCCTTATGGTCGGTGCAGTGCTGAAGGCAATCTGATTGTACGGCGGAAGCAGTACCTTCATTTCGCCAAACTTCATTGCGGGGGCAATGTCGTGATTCGGCATCTCTTGAACTACATATACGGTTGACACGTTTTCGCTCTCCTTTCTTCAAACGTGCTTTTAGTGTACACTATCTTTCAAGGTTGTCAACAACCTTTTTTAAGAAAGGAAGAAAGTTATGGATTATTTTTTAACGCGCTACCCCTTCAAGAACAAGCCTTTTCTCCATCAAGCGGCGTATTTACAGCGTTTCTGGGAGGACAAAGAGGCTGCTGTCTTGGCTGAAATGGGCACTGGAAAGAGCTTTATGCTCATAAACAACGCCGCCATGTTGTACGACAAGGGGCGGATAAATGCCATGTTGATTGTGGCTCCCAAGGGCGTATACCGTAACTGGTATACCTCCGAAATCCCAAAGCATATGCCGGATCACGTCCAGTACACCATGGCCTGTTGGTCCCCCTCCCCCCGTAGGGCGGAAAAGGAGGAAATGGACAGAATGATGATGGCAACGGATACGTTGCGGATTCTGATCATGAATGTGGAGGCGTTTAGTACGGAAAAAGGCATGTTGTTTGCCCGTACTTTCCTACGGGTAACTGAGGCCTTTATGGCTATTGACGAAAGCACAACCATCAAGACGCCTAACGCCAAGCGGACAAAAGGCATCATCAAGGTAGGCAAGGAGGCGCGGTACAGGAGAATTGCCACGGGCTCCCCGGTGACAAAAAGCCCCCTGGACTTGTTTAGCCAGTGTGAATTCCTTGGTGCTGATTGCCTTGGATACCACAGCTTTTATGCATTTCAAGCCCGGTACGCGATCCTTATGGAACGCCGCATGGCAACCCACACCTTTAAGCAGATTGTGGGCTACCGCCACCTCGAAGAATTGCAGAAAAAGCTAAACAACTTTTCCTTTCGCGTTACCAAGGAAGAGTGCCTGGACCTGCCTGAAAAAGTGTTTGTTCGCAGGGAAATTGAGTTGACCCCAGATCAGAAAAAGTACTATGACCAGATGAAGCTAATGGCGCTGGCTTTGTTTGAGGACGGTTCTGTCATGACCACCAACAACGCCCTGACACAGCTTATGCGTCTGCATCAGATTTGCTGTGGGCACATCAAGTTGGATGATGGGCGGCAAGAGGACATCCCCAGCAACCGTGTTAAAGAGCTACTGGATCAGATCGAGGAAGTGGATGGCAAGGTCATCATCTGGGCAACCTACCGCCGGGATATTGAAAACATCCGCCTAGCTCTGCAAAAAGAGTACGGCATGAATTCTGTTGCAACCTACTTCGGGGATACCGAGGCCGAGGAGCGGCAGCAGATTGTCACTAACTTTCAGAACCCTGACCATGAGCTTCGTTTCTTTGTTGGCAACCCACGTACTGGTGGTTACGGACTGACGCTCACAGCGGCTAAAACGGTGATCTACTACAGCAACAACTTCGATTTGGAAGTCCGGCTGCAGTCCGAAGACCGCGCTCACCGTATCGGGCAAACCAACAAGGTGACCTACATCGATTTCATCAGCCCCGGCACAGTTGATGAGCACATTGTCAAGGCGCTTCGTAACAAGATCAACATTGCCAACGCTGTGCTTGGCGAAGAACTCAAGGAATGGATTAAATAATGCAGCTTGTCCCAATCAGAAATAAGTTTGTCTACCCCAAGCTCAAGCGCGTAGACCTGCCCACGGGCCGCGTTTATACGTTGGATGGCACGGACCCCGTTCCAAGCGTCACCACCATCCTGTCAGCAACCAAGGACCGTCAGCATCTAGATGCCTGGGAAGAGCGCATTGGTAAGGAAGAAGCCAACCGCATCAAGAACGATGCTGCCACGGTGGGCACGCACATGCACTCCGTGGTTGAACGCCTGCTGTTAAACAGACCGCTGGAAACACCGCGCACATGGTTGCAGATTAAGGGCTACCGAATGGGCTACCTGTTGATTGAAAGTTTTTTCCACAATCTGCAGGAAGCGTGGGGCACGGAAATCCCATTACTGTACCCGGGCCGATATGCTGGGACATCGGATTGCATTGGTGTGTACAAGGGCAAGCCCTCCATCATCGACTTTAAGCAAGCCAATCGCATGAAGAAGCGGTCATGGATTGATGATTACTTTGTCCAGCTTGCTGCGTATTCCGAAGCGCACAACAAACAGCACGGGACGGAAATCAATCAGGGCGTGATCCTGATGGTGTCACAGGACGGAGAAGTGCAGGAATTTGTGACCGTTGGCAGGGAATTTGATTCGTACCGGGACGCATGGTGGCGCAAGGTCGAGGATCACGCAAAAAGGAGCCCGGAACACGGTCCGGGCTCAAATGCCAGTGTGGGAGAAAGGACACAAGAGTCACACGGCAACTGCTAGTTTCTATTCGAGGTTACGAAGCTTGTAGATGACTGATAGATATGTTTCGATTGCGGTATCTATCAGGTTCTGAATAGCGGTGTCGGACTTGTCGCATGCTCTGTACCGCAGGTCTTCAACAGAGTTCATGTGGCTTTCAAGGATTGTTGCGGTTGCTGCAATTGTCTTTTTCCCTTTTGGGCATTCCAGACAAGGAATGTCGTCCATCAAGCCATACATGCCTTGATAGGCTTCTGCTATCGAATCGGCGTTGTCGATAATGTCATCATAAAATGATCCAAGCGCCATATGAGCAGCAAAACTGCCCGGGCCCGTTACCGCCAAGTGGCGACGATGAGCAAATTCACGGCTTAAAAACAAAGTTGCGATAAGTTGTTCCATCATTGGCGGCCTCCTAATTGCTGTTGACGCTGCTGAAGCATCTGACTAATTGGGTCATTTGGGAAAAGTTGCGGGTACATCAGCGGTACTTGTGGACTGCTTATTGGGGGCGGCGGCCCAACCCGAAGGTTTGGCATTCCCCTGGTTTGCGGTGCAGGTGGCATTTTACGCAACATCTGGGCTGCTGTGCCGGGAACCTCCGGAAGTCCTGCTGTAGCTGTCGGGACAGTCCTATCCTGCTGCGCCAACTTGGAAGCCTCAAGAGCCGTGATCCGGGCAGGGGAAGGAACGTATTTTGTTGGGGAAATGCCAATATCTTGTAGCTTTGCGGCTACTTTTTTGGCCTCTTCAGGCGTACCTACGCGGACCATGGATTTTGCAAATTCCGGGTCTTCCAGCGCTTTTGTAAAAATACGCTGATACAACTGGTTTTCAATTGATCCAGTCAGGCGCAACAACATTGCCAATGCGCCGGTTTGCGGATTAATCCTGCCCACTGCAGCTTCACGCATCGTAGTCGTCAGGAATTGAATACCAGAACCAAATAGGCGCTTCATCGCTTGATCAAGAGAATCAAACGCTGGAATCTGCCCCGTTATGTCGGAAAAGGCATTGACCCGACGCTGCAGATCGGCCAAGGTTTTGAGATCATTTAGGTGAGAAGTATTTTTAAACAGAACACTGAGTGACTTCTCGTTGTTCTTCAAGAAATTTTCCAACGCACCACCGGCTTGTGCGCCGCCTGTGGACAAATCCCAGACTTTACGGCGTAAGGCAGCCAAGTCATCCGGATTCTTTCCAAGCTGATCTACCAGCACCCTCATTGTTGCCGGGTCCTGTAGCGCCTTGGTCAGTACTTGTTGCGGATCGGCATCTGGCCGAGAAGCTTTTGCAAGCAATGCATCAAGTTCATTGTTAGTGGCGTCCACTCGACGGCGGTCCAAGTCGCCCATGCGCTTTGCAAAATCATCAGCATTTGCTACTTCATCCCGCAGACGTTGCTGCACGGCAGGAGGCAGTGTCTCAACAATATTTTTATTGTTGTCAAGAATGCTGCGAATCTTTTTCGGGTCTACCAGACCGTCCTGAGTGACCGCACCCTTGGATCGGAGCCAATCAATAGCTCCACGGGTAAACATGTCTTCTTTAACAGGGTTGTTCCCCAGCGTCAAATCTAGTTGACGCAGATTTTCTGCCGATTTAAATGCTGTACGCATCAAATCTTCATTGGGCAAGAGGTAGTCTCTTCCCCCTGCTCGCTTAGATGTCAGAAGCAGCGGTAAGCGTTGTTCAAAGCCAGCGTTGTAATCATCCAGCACCATCTTCATGGCGCCGTATTCTTGATTGACTTTTGGAATAGAACCAAGAACTAGGTTTTCAACATCCTTATATGCGGCATTACCTCGATCAAGGCGCAATTGAGCATCCGTGGTCCGTGTTCCACGGCCCGATAGCTGTGAGCGGTTGAACGCATTAACAGCATCATGGCGGGAGCGTTGAGCGGCAGCCAACAAGTCCAACGCTTCCGGGATGTTCAGGTCTATCTTTGTTCCCTCTGCCGCAATCAATTCAGCATCTTTGCGGATTTGATCTGGGTTGATATAGACTGCGCGTCCTGGATAGCCAGTAGCTACCCGAATCTCGCCTTCCTTTTCCCCAGTTTTAAATCCAGCAGACTTGAGCAGGTTGGCTTCTCTAACGGATGCAATATCCTTTTTGCCCTTTGCTTTGGCAGGATTGACAAGCATACGAACGCTTTTTATTAACTCGTCCTGGAGTGCAGGATCAAGCTCAAACCCACCAAGCTGTTCTTTTATGCGCTGTTGGATTAGCGATTCAGTAGCATGATCAAGTGCCTTACGACGAGCCACATCTGTAGATGCAATCATGTTTTGCAAAATACGAATCGGCTCAGGCATTTCCCCGCCCTTGGCCCGTGTTGCACGAGCAGGGTTGTATTTTTCTACAAGCTTACGGGCAGCATCCTCGATGTCATAGGCTGGATACAACGATTTTCCTGCATCAGCGCCTTCACGCACGCGGGTGTCCGCCAGTGTGCCGTCAGGGTTTATAGCGCGTTTCATACCTAACTTGGACAAGACTCTTTGGCGCATTCCAAAGTCTGCTTCCATGTCCGCCAAAATCACTCCGCGCAGTTCATTGTTGAGCATGTCAATGTTCTGCGGGCCAAGGCGCTCGGAGATGGCAGCAACTTCTGCCTCAGTAAGGTCTTTCTTCTGACGAAGAAGATCATCAAACAGGGATTGACGTTCCTGTTGCGCGGCCAAGAAAGCTTCCTCAATTGGCTTGCGTGTAGCGGGAGAAAAGGAATCAAATAGAGAAGCCAGCTTTTGCTGGTTTTCGTTGATTCGAGCTTTTACTGATTCAAGTTCTTTGGGGCCCAGTTGCTCTAATAGCTCGGCTTTTCGCTTGAGCAGCGGGTTATACATTGTCCGCTCAGACACGTCGAACAAGAATCCCGCATCTGCAATTCTGGGATCAGCCAAAGCCGCTTCTAGCTGCTTGAGTGCTTGCTGCGCTTCGGGGCTTTCGCTGATCGGGCCGAATACCTGAGTCAGCTTGCTTTCCGCACGTTTTACCAGTGTGCGAGGAATGATGTTGATTAGGGGAAGCCTATACCCCTTTGGTAGCGATTGAATGGCCTCATGTTCCACATTGCCAAGACCACCAGAAGCACCTTTGATTTTGTCGATGGTCCAGCCAGCGGCTTTTACGCTGGGAAGATTAGCAGCAGCAAAAGGGAGCCCCATAAAAGCAGCGGCTGGCAGCAAATCCTTGTACATACTTTTGTACGGATTGCTGTTATCAACATTTTCTTCCACTGCCTGACGCAGGCCCTCATAGCCCGCGCCAAATGCTACGTCCGTAGCGGCAGCAAGGCGGGGGTTCTTCTGGACAAAGCTGATTGCATCATTAGCAATTGACTTCAATAGTCCGGCCCCGGGTTCAGCAGCCCTGACCATCGGAGCGCTTTTAGCAGCATACGCAAGAATTCCTGTGAAAGGTAGCGTCCCACCAATGCCTTCGCCCACGGCACGAGCGTAACGCTCTTCACTGTTTACAGCGGCCCGTTGTCCTTTATTAAAGAACTTGGTAAGCGTAAAAACTTCTTCTGGATTGAGCCCTAGACCTTTGGCTATTAGCTTTGTTCCCGCATCTGGCAATGCAAACAACGCGCTGTTAAAGCCCCATGATAGGTTGTTGATCAGCCCCGCCGCAGTGCCTTCTGGAGAAGGCACGTCTACGCCAGTGGCTTTTCTAGGATCGACCTCTGTGGGCGTTCCTTCAACCCTGCCTTCAGTTCCAGAGCCAAAAAGATCAATTTTTCGTCCCTGTGCATCTTCGACGTAAAACGAGCTCATCGCTGCCTCTCAATCACTGAATGGATGCGCCAAGGATACTTGAAACAGGCACAAGAACCTTTTCGCCATTTGGACGCTTGATGTAGACCGATGCCCCTGGCGCAGTGGATTTGCCTAGTGTCGATTGTAAGAAATTAGCCATCTTGGCTTTTTCTTCATCGTCATTGGGAATCACAAACGGGTCGTTCTTGGTTCCTGTATTCGGCACTGACATCACTAATTCTCGCGTACCTATACCTAGCTGTCTGGCACGGTCATTCCACTCATTCTTATACATCGTAGCCAACGAATTAAGAGTGGCTGCAGCAAGCTCAGGGTTCTTGAGCAATGCAGTCGGGTCCTTGACCGCAGTGCTGTTTTCCTGTGCCCATCTTTGCTGCTGCGTGGATAGGCGGCCTTCATTTGCCGTTGCTAAGCGACTGACGGAATCAAAGCCCTGACGCAGTATTGTCGCAGCCTTTTGCAGGTCAGTGTTGGGGCTGACCAACGCATCAGGCAGCACAGGGACAAAAATGTTATTTTTAATATCAGATACGAACGCTCCAGGGCCGTAGGCCTGCTGGACCACGCTCTTCATGTATTCAATTTTACTGAGATTATCATTGATCAGATTTATTTCCCCAACAATTTTTTCACGATCTTTAGGATTGGTTACTGTAATAGCAGTAGCTGATCCTGCATCTCTAACGAATGGATTGCTCGTGTCGAAGTAGTTATAATTTTTTCGGATATCTTGGATGGTCGGATGATCCTGATTGAGGAATGTTCCAAGATACGAGCCGTCTTTGCTTTCATAGTTGATCAGTCCTACTCCAGCATCTTTTGCAATAACCTGATTCTTCTCGGCCAACTTTCCCAGTAGTCTGTAATCACCTTCCAGCGCTTTAAGCTTCAAGGCCTGCAGGAACTTGTCTTCTGTAGTGACATCCGTAATGGCCTGCTGCAGTGTTGCCGTTTTGCCCTTGAGTGCCAGTTCGCGCTCTTGTGCGGCAATAGCTGCCATGCCCCTTGGAACACCAGCAAATGCTTCGCCCACCGCCATGGCTGCAGTAGGTTTTCCAATGGTTGCAAGTTTTAGCCCTGCTTCAGACAACAAGAGCAGTGCGTTCATTTTCGCCGCTTCTTTGTCCGAGCCAAAAATCTCCTCAAACAAAGGTGCGTATTCTCCTTGCGCTTCTTTAATGCGCTCCATCTTTGTCTTCGGCCCCTGCTTTTCTTGAGCAGCTTGCGTCTTAGAGATAAAGTCACCAAGAGGCATAGTAGAAGGGGACAGGCCCTCCCCCTGAGCTCTTTCTTGCTCTGGGGTAAATGCAGGCGCTTCACCTTGAGCTATTTCCTGTTCTGGAGTCGCAGAAAGTTTTCCTGCCCCGCTAAAAGGATCGCCAGAATATTCATATAAAACAGGGTTAAACGGAATTGGCAGTTTCTTGCCTTCTGGTCCTTGCTGCGAGGTCCAGTCTTCACCTTTCGGGGCAGATATGTCATACGTCATTGATGGAGGCTTGCTCATCAACTCCAGACGAGCAGCGCGATCTGCTGCTGTATCAACAGGGATCTGATTTACCAAATCGGATTGTTCTCCTGCCCCGTCCCCGCCACGAGTAGCCAATCCATATGCTGGGACACTGCCAAAAGCAGCCGTTGATTTAAGAGCGCCCGCGAGTCGTGGGTATTGATCAACAAACCTACTTGCTCCCTGCATCATTCCTTGCGTAAATGTCGGGTACAGCAGTTCCCCGCCACGAGCAATCTGCTCAGCCGTATATCGACCACCAGGACCCCGAACATTTTCCAAAAACGGCTGGGTCATCGAAGGCTGCATAAACATACGGCCCAGAGCGGCGTTTGCCGCACCGGCTTTGTCGCTCATAAACTGAGCAGCACGCATGGCCGGGTTGACAAAAGCGCCTAAGAAAGCATGCATCGGTGGCATGCCATCCGGGGTCGGCGGTTCTACAGCCCCGCCGTGTGCATATTGTTGTGGGGCACTAGGCCCCTGGGAAAAAGGGGGAGCACTCTCCATGCCCTGGGGCATCGGAATACCGCCTTGGGGCATGGCCGCGCCGGGTTGCTGGGGGGCAGGTGCAGGCGCACCACCCATTGGGGGCTGTCCGCCCGGGGGCATCATTCCTTGGGCCTGGGGCAATGCACCGATGCCCCCGCCTTGTTGCTGCATAGCCAGTTGTGTCTGCAGCATCGCCAAGACTTCTGGCGGCGTATCCATCGCAGCTTCTTCGCCAACCATCTGAGCAAGTTCCTGATAGCGAGCGTCAACAGAGCGCATGTCACCACGCAGATTGTTCATCAGAATCTCTGGATTCTGGGGAGTCCTGGACATGGCGGGCATTTGCTCCATCTCAGCATTCTCATCCCGATCCATCTCACCTTCCATCTCATCCATGTCAAACCCAGACATGATGCCCGAGTTGCGCGACTCCTTTGACAGAGGCATCGCAAACATTGCTCGTTTTAGGATTTCTGTTTTCATGTCTTGCCTTTAAAGAATGCCTGCTTTGTTGGCTGCAGCCGCCGCGCTTACCCCGGCAATTCCCAAACCAGCAACTTGTTGGAATGGACTTGGAGTAGCCTGTGTGCCTGTAATACTTGCCATCTGTGAGGATGGAGCACCTTTGTAGATGTCCGATAGGAAGGCCATCTGCTGATATGGCTGCATGTTTTGCTGCAGTTCGTTCTGACGCGCTGCATCCAATTCTGATTGCAGTTGACGTTGTTGTGCTTGTCCAAGGTTGTACAGGAAGTTTGTGTCCTGCTGGCCCAGCGTTTGTTGCTGTTGCCCCAAAGCAGCCTGTTGCATGCCGATATTGGCCTGTTGCGTGCCCAAAGCGCCAAGGCCCTGTGCCATTTGAGAGCCAATACCGAACTGCTGAGAAGCCAGATTGCCAATACCCTGTGCCATCTGTTGACCCAACTGGGACTGCTGGCCGTAGATATTGGCCTGTTGACTGCCCAAGTTTCCATAAAGGCTCGACAAATTTGCCAAATTGCTTGCCAAATTGCCCTGCAGACCGGCTGCGCCCTGACCTAACTGCGCTTGCTGGAGAGCTTGCTGCCCAAAAAGTCCGCCAATACCTTGGTATCCCTGAGCCTGAGCAAGTTGTCGCTGTTGTTGCTGTTCAAATGCTTGCTGAGCCTGTTGAGCAGCATTTTGATAACCCTGCTGCAGACCACCAACAATAGCGGCATTGCGCTGCTGAGCAAGATTTTTCTCCAATTCAGCACTTTCTACAGCTTGCCTGCCGCCGCCAAAAGCCCCAGCTTTTACTGCCTGCGCTTGTAGCCCTTGCCTAGTAATGTCCCCCTGACGGTTGATCTGACGAACAGCTTCATCAATTACCTGTTGCTGGTAAGGATTCATGAAACCCTGCGCCATCGTAGGGGCATACATCTGCCCAGCACCCTGCAATGTGCCCACACCTTGGCGTAGCGTGTTGAGCGCCTCGCCCATATTGGCCTGAGAGTACTGATTAGCCATCTGCTGAGCGGCAGTCAGGCCCTGGGCCCCTTGAGCAATCAGCGGGACGCCTTGAGTCACCAAGTTTGCAGCCCCGCCCATCTGCTGAATCGGAATGGCTGCCTGATTCATGGCAGCTTGCGCCCCGGCAAACTGACCACGGGTATCGGCTCCGCGTAAAATGTCGGCGGCTTCACCCAGAGTTTGTCCTCCGGCAGTGACCCCTTGAGTAGCTGCCGTCATATACGGCTGATATGCGCCAATACCAGCACGACCCATTTGTAGGGCAGTAAGTTGATCCGGGCTCATGCCCGCAATTTCATAATCAGGAGTCAGGTATTGACCGGAAAGTGCAGCTAGGTTGGTGGCATCTACAAGGGATTTTGCAGACCCCATCAGGCCTACTTTTGCTGCTTCAATATCCGGGGCTTCCCGGACTATCTGCTCTTGAATGCTAGTTGGATCAGCCATTTTTACGCCCTTTGTGCATTGCTTTCAAGCTGATGCATCAGCTTGTACATTTTTTTAGCGCCATCTCGACGGCTTCCATTTCCCATGCCACGAACTGCTTTGGCAGTCATGACAAATTCTCCGTCGGAAAGCATTGCAGGGATGGAATCAGATTTCTCTGTTCCAGGACCGCTGATTTGTCCGTTCATCCTAGGATACCCTCCTTGAGCCAAAGCTGCAATACCTTTATCGGTAGAAAATGCAGTTGCTGGAGTCGTAACGGATGTTGCAGGTTTAAGAATATTTGCTATTCCAGAAAGATAGCTTTGCTGCCCCTGCAACATGGGCGCATAGGCCTGATTCAAGGCAGCAAGCTGGGCGGCTCGATTGCGAGCACCAAATTGCTCATCACCATAACTTCCAGGCGAGGTGCGGCCTTCTTGTTGGCCCCATTGAGTGAAGTGCTGTTTCGCAAACTCAGACTGAGTTAAAGGCGAGTTAGAACGATAGTATTCCGCCTGCACATCGGGATTAGCCTGGAAATACGAATTGATCGGGTTGACTTCCGGAGCAAGTGCACCGAGGCCCGCATTGATGTTGGCGTACATCGTGCCATAGCCCTGAGCTCGGCGCATGGCTTTTTGTTGAGCAACCGCGTCACGAGCTTGTCGCTGTTGAGCGGCTAAGGCGTCTGCTGCTGCTTTATCCGCTGCTGCTTTATCCGCTGCTGCTTGATCTGCTGCAATCTGCTCAGCGGATTTTTGCACAACGCCGCCATCCTCATATTGTTGGATAGAATAGTTAGGGTAGTTAGGATATAGCAGGTTGGGGTACATCAATGCTGTGTTATACGGCTGAGCAATTTTGCCCGATCCCATTGCACCTTGAGGTGTAGTGTAAATAGGTGGTAATTGCATGATGCCAGAGGGCTGCATGACCCCTGGGGTCAAAGACCCATAGGTTGGCGTGTTGTATGTCGGCAAACTTCCTGTAAAACTTCCAGCAATGGGTTCGCCATACTGATCGTATTGAACACCCGGCAGACCCTGAATGTAATTTTGGCGTTGAGTGCCTTCTTCCCGTATACGTTGAGCAGCAGGTTTGTACAGAGATTTCGTTATTTGTCCGGGTTCCACGGGCTTTTTATCAAATCCGCCAGACAGGGCCATGATCCCCAAGCCTGTGCCCACGGCAGGGCCGTAAGTGGAAAGTATCCCAGGAGTGGCGGATTTAACAGCAGCATCATAAGCCCTTATCTGTTGCCATTCCGGAGCTCCAGCTGCCTTGGCAGCATCTGCTGCCGTTTGCCCAGCTTGCTGCGCCTTGGCTGCCCCTTCAGCTTGTATTTCTGAGGGGGAAATCTTGCTCCACATATCCTTGGTTTTATTCCAAGCATCACTTCCAAACTGCTTGGCTTGCTCCCACGGACTTTGTGGCATCGATGGCGACAATCCCTGTCCCTGTGCAAGTTCCTGCGCTGGAGTTAGTTCAGGAAAATTAGGGGAACCGGCAGGCGCGGCCTGAACTGGCGGAGCAACAGGCGCAGCTTTTTTCAAAGCATCCTGAGGGCTAAAAACAGTTGGCTGAATATTACTTACGGACTCTGGGGTAATGGGAGCAGAAGGTACAGACGAAGCACCACCAAAAGGATCACCTGCGTACTCAGGAGGGACAACAGGAGCCGCCTCTGCTCCGGGTATGGCAGGAGCGCCGGGGGCCGCGCCTTCTGCTCCGGGGGCCATGGCTCCCGGGCCCATGAACTGGCTCATACCCCAGTTTGCCACGCCCGCGCTAATACCGGCAAGTACACCGGACCTCAGAGCATCACCAATGTTTCCGCCAGCAAGGAGCGTGGACCCCGCACCGCCGACAAAACCGCTAACGGCAGCCAAAGCAAGGGGAGAGCTAACTCCAAGAAAGCTGGCTGCCGCTGGGCCGAGGACCATGCCAAGGGCAATTGTAGTTACGACGCGCCCTACGCTGCTCTTTGCAAAATCGCTTACAGCCTTGCCAATACCGCTAATTGCGTCGGAAATAGCACCAAGGGGGTTGTCAAAAAATCCAAACTCCGGCAATCCAGTGGCAGGGTTAATGGTCCCCGAACCGCCCATCCGTTTCAGCATCCGTGCTTCTGCAGGATTAATGTGGGCCAAAATGGTATCGCCATTTCTGCCTTGAGACTGAATTGCTTTGGCAATCGGCTTTAGCTCAGCAATGCCACCTTTTGCAAAACTCTGCACTTTTTCGCCAGCGCCAGCGCCAGAAAGCTGATCAAGGGCCATGTTCAACGCGCCAAAGAAGCTGGGATCAAAGCGTTCCGGCAAAATGTCCGCAGGAATACCGGCTTCTAAAGCAGCCTGTCGAATTTCCGCATATCGCTCAGGATTAGAAAGAATTTCCTGTAAAAGCCTATCCAGAATATTTAAAACTTCTGGCGGAACCTGAAGCTTATTTAATTCGGATTTAAATTTATAAACGGCTTGGGGATCGACCTGCGACGCCCCGGACAACAATTCATTAGAAATTTGTCCTGGTGCAGCGTTTTGGCGAATTTGATCAAGGATCGCCATTTGATCAGGAGAAGGGGCGGTGGCAGGCATTGCCATTGGGATGTTTGCCATAGTTTTCCTTACGCTGTGGTCAGCAGGTAAAAGTTATTGAATCGTACCATGTTCAGGGCAATTTTCCAACTACATCGCGGACACAAACGTAATCGACCCGATCATGGACGGCACACTTGGGCGCGGCATCGGGGTAGTCTGCGCGGTATCGGCAAAGATATAAATCCCATTAGCCCCGCCAGAAACTGCGGCTTGCTCCGTCCCCCACCATAGCCCAACCGTGTCTCCCGCTTCCATTGGAAAAACAGCCTCAGAGTAGCCACACCGGTAGTCCCAAACCGAAGCACTCTGCCGAGCCTGAAGAGAGAAAATAGTGGTTGAAGCCGGTACATCTACCCCGTTTAGGCGCAACCAGAATACAGCAAAGTGAGGGGCATTTGCATTATTAGCCAGTTGTGCGCTGTAGGTTATCTTGAATATGCCTGAAACATTGGCTGTTGCAGTATGATCATTATTTAATGTAAACCCGTTAATGCCCGTTGTGCCATCCCACTCAATTATTGTTGGGGTATTATTTGCCGTGGCGTACAGGGAATATGAACAAATAGCCGCAATAAACGGATTGGATATATACTGCCCACCCAGCGTATTTGTTACGTTATTTAAATTATTTGTTAGTTGGTTGAAGTACAACCTCAAGACGTTACTGTACTGGTCTTGATGGTTTTTGGTGTACTCCACTCCGCCAAATGGCAGGTTTGGGACGGCAACTGACTTTAGTTGTGGCATTTATCTACGTCCATCAGGTCTGATGTCAATCCTTGGCGCACCAAGCTGCCAAGTCGTGCCGACTTTATTAGACTGCATCTTCAGGATCAACTGACGCCCCCGGACACGGGTGTAGATTTGGCCCGTGAATTCTTCGGTAATGTTGTAGTTTGATCCCTGAGTGATTCCTCCGGAGGCCTGAATATTGACCCCGGAGCCTGAGTTGACCATGCCATACAGCGTCATGGTTGCCTCTGCGGTTGTGCCGCTGGTTGAGCCGTTAAAGGTCAGGTCGGGAAGTACGCGCCAGACATAGCCAAAGTTATGCCCGTCGTTAATGTCAAACTCAGCCGAGGAGATATACGCCTCAATAGCCTCTGCCGTGCCGCTTTCCACATTGTCCACGCCGTCCTCATGCTGGACTAACTTATAGTTGTAGGTGGCTGCGATTGGATAAGGAATTAGCCCGGAATCCAGCCAAGCTGTACGGGCCATGTTGCCGTAATACCACACATTTTCAAGGTAGTTGTAGACCACATATTTATCTATTGCTACAGAGTTTGCAGAGCAGTAGAACCACCAGACTTCATTAAAGGCCTCGTTCGTTCCGGCGTAGACTTGCTCCCTTTGGTCGGCATTAAAGTCGTTGAAAACATACTTACGCAGGTCGCAATTAAGCGTCATAACTTGACCGTTATACAGATAAAACTTGTCAATTCCCATCCAGTAAATGATACCGGAGGCGATAACTGCCGCATTTGGCCCTGCAATAGAGATGTTGTCACCCAGCAACTGAGAACCCCAAACATAGGGTGGCCCAAGATACTGCAAGGAATAGACGGAAGTATCCGTAAAAACAACAATTTCCTGACGGGTTTGAACTCCGGTAACAATCCTAGAGCCATGAGATAGCCGCAAACTGCCAGCCTGATTTGTAGCTTCCGGTGTCCATGTGTATGGGTCTTCTTGCTGTGACCACCGGATAAGCATCGGGTCAAGGACGGTCGATCCGTAATCATTTGTGCCGAATACGATAACAAACCTAGATACATCCGACACCATAATACAGTTTTGGTATATCGGAGTATCTGCATCCCCGGCATCCGCCAGATCAATACCGCGTTGAGATATGTACTGAAGTCCCGACTGCGTTCCGCTTGTGGTTATTGCCGCGCCTTGTAGTGTGGTAGAAACACTGAACGTGGTTCCTGTTGAATTGACAACAAAATACACCTGTCCGACATCCAACCCGGTAGGCAACGCCCCGGTACTGGTGAATGAAATAGCCGTTCCGTCTGGAATGCTAAACCCAACAGGAAGCGTTATCACCCCCGGAGCAGCAATGCTTATGGTTATCTGGATTGGCGTATAGCCAACATTTGCGTTCCAGTAATAAATACCCCCGCCTCGCGGCCCGTAGATAAGGTCTTCACCAAAGTTCTGCTGACTCCATAGCCGCATCGGATACTGCGTATTAGTGCCAATACCCCATTCCCCAGAACCCCACGGGCCTGCTCCCCAACCTGTAATTGGAACTTGATACGCTGTACCCGTGTTTATTTCATACTGAGTCACAACCGTCCCACCACCGGGTGAGCCAGCGGCATCGGTAGCGTTGGCGGTTACGCCAACATTTATCGTATAGACATCATCGTTTACATAGGTGACTTGGAATGTTCCAGTTAGTACGGATGCCGTTATGTTTCCGCCCAGACCAACGATTCCTGCCCCACTATAGATAACCGTATCCCCATCAGCGCAGCCGTGATCAACCTCGTTAATTGTCAGGATTGAAGAGCCATCAGTGGCGGTAAATGGGTCAGTCAGGGTTTCTGTCTTCCTAATTGGGGTGACATCATAATATGCGCCTCCCTTAAGGATGTAAAACTTGAGGTTTGTTCCAACTCCGACCAGATTTTCACCTGCCAAAGTCACCCAGTTCCACAGGGAGCGGCAGACCCCCAAGAATGTATTAACAGAAAACTGCGTCCAGCCGCCTATTTTTTCCGGGGTTCCTTGGCGGAAACGGATTTTGTCGCACTCATACCAGCCGCCTTCGGTGGTGTAGCGGGTGTTTTCTCTATTTACACCGGATTTCAGGAGTGTTTTAGTTAATGGCATGGTCAATCCTACGACAGAAACATGGCTTTTTCGTCAATTCTGCGGTTTTGTAGCCCTTTCAGTATTTTGCCACCAGCCATGCAATACTTCAAGAACTCCTCGGCTGCGCCCTCTTTGTCGCCCCTGTTTAGCTTTAATCTTAGGGTTGATCTTTGGAGCGTCCCAAGGCCGCAATTAAATGAGAAGCTAACAAGCCCATCAAACATACCTTGGGTAAGCTGGGTAGTGATAAGTCTACTAACGCCTTGTTCAAATCTAGCAAGGTCTGCACGTAGTATTGCATCTACTTCTTCTTTGCTAAAAGTGCGGTTATCTTCTGGGCGAAGCGCATAACCATCTCTTTCATTGATTGGCATTTTGCCTTGATCTGGGTAAAGTACATGACCAACTCCTATAGTCCAAAGTTTCGCCGGGCAACGGTATGGTTTAAACCTCACTCCTTCGTGGTGCTTAATTACCTCAGTTGCTTTAGCACTTACTTTCATACATAAACATCCACATGGTTCATTGTGATGTTATGCCCGTTCTTCTGATCTTTGCCAAGGTATGCTTCCCTTGCCTGAGCAACGCAATCAGCTTGCAGGTCTTTCAATCTTTTAGCCTCGATGTCTGCCAGTTTACGCATATGCTTTAAATGTTCACAATGCTGAATCTGCACCTGCTCCGCAACTCTCTTTGCGTTGATTAGGTCATAAGACGCTCTGGCAGCATCGTTGACCTTCATTTACCAAATGCCCTGCCACCAAAATGAAACGCTATTATCGAAGCAAACAATGCCTGAGTCTCGTTGTCCCACAGGTGTTCTGCCATTTGCTCGAATGGAATATCGTACTTAAACCCATGAATGATCAGCGCCAAGTCAATTCCAACCAGCAGGAAAAAGAACCCATAAGTGATTACCGGACGAACTGATGCACGAAGATTCTTCATCCACTGGGAAGTACCCTCATTTAATGCGGTGTCGTGGGCATAGATTGCCTGCATCTCTGCTGTCTGGGCAGCAATCAAACTTTGCTTTTCGGCGCTCTTGGTTTCAATCTCAAGCTGCTCGGTCTTTATGTGTTCAACCCGTTCTTGCGCCTCGAAGCCGAGTTTTCGTAGCTCCATCTCCCGCTGAATCTGAAGTTGGGCTAACTCCATCTCATGCTTTTTGTCAGAACGATCCTGAAAGAAGTCCAGCAACTTGGGAAGACCGCCCATCAGGAAAGAGATTAGGGTAGATAGTAGCGTCAGCATAAAGTCCTCACTTGAATCGACTCATTACAGAGTCCATGATAGGCACAGCCAGTTCATTTGGCAATTTGGAAATAATGTCCAAAAACCAGATGAAGGCCATCCCGTAGCAGAACAATTTGAACCATTGCTTAAAACCATCAATGATCTCTTTGGTCAAAAAGTCCTTGAGTCTCACCGTCCGCAACCCGTAGATGAACAGAATGAAATAGCTTCCCACGCCGCCCAGCCAATGAATATGGCAAACACAATCAGCACCCCAGCAGCAACCATCATCTCGTTGAATTCTTCTTCCTTGCGTTTGCGTTTTGCTTCAGCAATGCTGTCCTTCTGAGCCTGTACTGCGTTGGCTGCTTCCATGTCGCTGGCTCGCTTCTTGATGTTTTGCCAGATGTCCATGTTATTTGTACTGAAAAACAAGCCTTGTAGCTCATTTTCAAAGTCTCTCTGTGCTTTCAGTGCCAGTTCAATCTCAATAGCCTTGCCCATTGCAGAGCCGCCAGACTTCTTGGCCTGTTGGACTGCCTTGGTAGCTGTGTGCTTGGCCTCAAAATACTTTCCAATCATTGGCCCAAGCGAGGCAACATCATCCACCGTAGCGGATGCTTTTTTAATTAGAGCAACTGCGCTTTGAACTGCTGCAAGGGCTGAGACTGGATCAATCATTTTCTAGCCTTTTAACTCTTTTGCTTCTTAAAAAGTAATTGAACCTGACGATGTCCACTTATAAATGCGGTATCCGCCAGTCACAGTGATCGTGGGCGATCCAGTAGTAGACGTGGCCGCGCTGTAAGTGTCGGAATAACGGATGATTACGATGCCGGAACCACCGTTGCCGGGAGTTGGCACGTTGGACGCCACTCCTCCACCGCCCCCACCGCCGGTATTAGCTGTTCCAGAAGTTGCTTGCCTCGCCGCGTCGTTGTACGTCGCACCTGTGCCACCACCACCATTACCGCCAGCACCACCACCTGTTCCCGTATCCCTTCCAGAACCACCGCCGCCGCCAGCGTAGTAAGTTGCAGTGCCGCTGATGGAAGACTGAACCCCGACCCCGCCAACGCCACCAGCACCGGCAGAAGGAGAATTCCCGCCAACAGCGCCAGCTCCGCCCCCGCCGCCTGCAGCATCACCCGCGATCGTGTCGCCAGAACCTCCGCGATAGCCCTGCCCAGAAGTTCCTGCACCGTAGTTCGATGCAGTTTCACCAGAGCCACCACCCGAACCGCCGGTTGCACCAATTCGAGAGTTTGAACCGCCATATCCACCACCAATTGCGGTGATGCTGCCAAATACAGAATTGCTGCCGGATGTTGAAGTGTTGCTACCCGCTCCGGTGCCACCTGCCCCAACAGTCACGGTAATTGGCGAACCAGCGGTTACCGAATACCCGCTAGAGGTCAATAAACCTCCTGCGCCACCACCGCCAGAAAAGTTGGAACTGTTAGAGCCACCACCGCCTCCACCAGCAACAACAAGATATTCAACAGATGTAGGGCCGTTATACGGCTGCGGCCATGCACCCTGCTTTTGCAAAGCGGCCTGCTGAGAAAGAGTCCACAACCCCGGAGCCGCAGACGATGTCGGCGTCGGAGGCGCTTTGGTTATGTAGCCACCGGGGTATTGCTCACTCATGCCAACTCCATCCAAGAAGTTGTGATCTCATCCCAGCGATATTGCTTGCCATCAGTCGGCATGGCAACAGGAGGCTCCCAAATGCAGGTTTGCTCATTTAGCCGCCAACTTTTGAATGGGCGTTGCGGAATAAATGCATCACGGTATGAGTCGTAGTGATAGCCGATCCCAGCATAATTTTTGCGTAAAGGAGTTCCTCCATTTAAGTGAACTCCACCCTGCGTGTTGTAGGACGTTTGAACCCAAGACGAAGGATCGCCAAACAGCCCAGAGTCGATGACATCCTGTTCAGCAACAATCACTTGAGTGACAATTCCATCTTCAACTTTTGCAAAGTGCGACATTTTTTCTCCTTAGAAGGTGATTGAACCTGATGAAGTCCATTTGTAGATTCGATAACCGCCAGTTGTGGTGATTGTTGGTGAACCTGTGGTTGAAGACGCAAGAGGGTATGTATCTGAATAACGGATTATGACAATACCAGAGCCCCCAGCGCCGCCAGAAACTGTAATGCTATCTTGACTACCGCCGCCTCCGCCACCTCCCGTATTAGCCGTTGCTGCACCACCATTACCGTCGCTTGTTACTGCGCCGTTACCGCCTCCTCCAGAACCGCCAAGACCACCTGTACCACCATCTCTTGAGCCGCCGCCACCGCCGCCAGCATAAGTTACTGAAGAGCCAGAAATTGACGACGCAGTGCCATTACCGCCTGCGCCTGCTACAGACCCTGAACCATTAGCGCCTACGGCACTTGCACCGCCACCACCGCTACCGGGGTAAGGAGAACTTGTCGAAGCGTTACCGCCGTTGCTACCTTGCCCAGCCGTCCCCGACCCAGCGCCTGCCCCACGATAGTCTGACCCCCCACCAGAACCACCAGATGCACCTGCGCCGCTGCCAGTGTTGTATCCGCCACCGCCACCACCTCCAGTAGAAGTAATAGAACTAAATACAGAGTTATTTCCGTTTGCACCTCGGTTTGCAGTAGCCGCGCCACCACCGCCAACAGTTACAGTAATCGCGGAACCCGCAGTAACGGCAAATCCTGCTGCAGTTCTATAACCTCCAGCACCGCCACCGCCCATACCAGCACCGTTAGCGCCTCCGCCACCACCACCACCGCCAGCAACCACAAGGTATTCAACGGTAGATGGTGCAGAAGGCGCGACTGGCGTAACACTATTTGATGCCGCACTTGCTGGGCCAGTCCCGCTTGCATTAGTAGCCGTCACGGTGAACGTATATGAAGTCCCGTTGGTAAGCCCTGTGACAACAATCGGAGAAGCTGATCCTGTTCCAGTAAGCCCACCGGGGCTAGAAGTAACTGTGTAGCCAGTAATTGTTGATGGGTAACCCGTTTGAGTTGGCGCAGTAAAAGTGACAGATGCTTGTGCATCCCCTGCTGTTGCCGTCCCAATTGTTGGCGCTCCCGGTTTAGACGGCCAAAGGCTTGCCGCAATTGCTTGCAACTGCTGTCGTGATGTCCAAAGTCCACTGAAATTTGGCATAGATCGTCCTTAGAAGGTGATCGAGCCACTGCTCGTCCATTTGTAGATTCGATAACCGCCAGTCGTTGTGACTGTTGGCGAACCAGTGGTTGAAGATGCTAATTGGTATGTGTCTGAATAACGAATAATTACAACTCCAGAGCCTCCCGCCGCTCCATCTGCGCCCGAACCCCTAGCTCCGCCACCGCCTCCGCCTGTATTAGCTGTGCCAGCAGTTCCCGACCCGTTATCAGTGCCAGCATAACCAGCACCGCCACCTCCTAAACCACCCGCTCCACCACTTGCTCCAAGGCGAGTTCCTCCACCGCCACCACCGCCGTAATAAGTTCCAGAGCCGCTAGGCCATATAACACCAGTTCCCCCAGCGCCGCCGTCGCCGTTTGATAGAGCCGCGCCGCCAACACCGCCAGCGCCACCCCCGCCTCCAGACGCACCATCTCCAGCAGTCGCTTGAGCGGCTCCGCCTGCATAACCTTCGACTGGAGAATACCCACCAGCGTTACCAGAGCCGGGAGCGCCAAAAGTACCACCAGTGTTTGTTGTACCGCCACCTCCAGAGCCTCCGTTGCCTCCCGGTTGAGGCGAGCCTCCACCGCCGCCACCACCCCCGCCGCCTGTTGTGTTAATTCCAAATGCGGAAGATGTGCTTCCATTATTACCGGGGCCACTTGTAGTTTGTGTTGCCCCACCAGCACCAACAGTAATTGTGTATGCCGTACTTGCGGTAACAGAAGCAGTGCCAGACCTTAAACCACCAGCACCACCGCCGCCACCAACATATTTGCCAGCACTACCGCCGCCAGCAACAACAAGGTATTCAACAGTCGAAGGAGTGGTCGGAGCCGCAGGAGAAAAACTACTAGTCGCAGAACTGATTGGGCCAGTACCATAAGCATTGGTCGCGGCCACGGTTGCTGTGTAAGTGTTGCCGTTCGTCAGCCCAGTCACAACAATTGGAGAGGAAGCGCCAGTGTTTGTGAAAACAGCACCGCTCGACGAATCCTTAACAACAACAATGTATGAAGTGATTGCCCCGCCACCTACATTAGCAGGAGCGGTAAAGGTCACAGACACTTGCGCATTTCCAGCCGTGGCTGTGCCAATCGTTGGAGCGTCAGGGGTCTGTAGCGGGAAGTAGGAAGCCGTCAGAATAGCGGCTTGATAGCGCATCGACATTGGATGTCCCTATCAAGTAATCGCTTCGTAAGATGCGGTCAACTCAATCGCACTACCCGTTCCTACAGTGACCACAATGGATTGAGACTCACCACAATAGAAGGCGGTGGTCTTGTCGGTGATGATCAGAGATGCGTTTGCAGGAACGCTGATCTGATATGCAATGCGATATGCAGTGCCGCCACCACCAGTCGCGCTATTGATCGACACAGTTACCGCAACAGCAGAGCCAGTAACGTTAGCCGCAACAATGTTGTCGATCTTGTTTACCGTTCCTGCGGCTGGCGTAAGCGCCGTCCATGTGGTTGCACTTGTAGTGCTTGGGATTAGGTAAGACGTGTTGCCGTAGATCGACGTGACGTTTACGATGTTTGGGTTTGCCATGTCTTACTCCAATTAAAGTTGTCCTGCGTTTGTCGAAGGGAACGCTCGGACGATGCCGGGATTTGTTGACCAGATAATACGAACTGCGCCTGCGCGGCCATCAGAAGAATTGCCGCTTGTATAGTACTTAGTACCATCGGAATCTTCACGATAGCGAGACCCTCCAGCGCCGCCGCCGCCACCATATAGACCCCCACGACCACTACCAGTGACAGAACCTACGCCGGAATTCTCCCCGGTTTCCCCACCTGATCCTCCCGTGCCACCTGTTGCTTCGGTATAGTTAATTGTACCGTTTGGAACCATACCAGTACCGCCAACACCATTTGCGCCAAGCCCATTCAGGCCGGTACCCCCACCTCCAGCACCGCCTTGATATACAGCATAGAAAATTGGGTTTGATCCGACTGTGTATTCCGCAAGGCCACCACCGCCTCCCCCACCGCCGCCACCGCCGGTGCTTGATAATCCATTACCCCCCGTGCCTGCGGCGTTACCTCCCCGACCGCCAATGGCCGTGTATCCCCCGGCCCCGCCACCGCCGCCCCCTGCCGCAAACTTTCCATAATTGTTGTCCCATGCGGTTTGCCCCCCTGCACCCCCAGCAAAGCCTGTTCCAACAAGCACTAGCCCACCCGCTCCGGTTTGCCCATTGGCTCCCCCTCCAGCCTGTACAAGGTAGGTTGAACTCCGCTGCACCCCTGAAGGATTTCCAGCATCCCCAAATCCGCGAAGAGGGTCGGACACCACAGGAGGGTTTTCCGCGCCGCCCGCACCAACAATAACCGTCAATACCTCACCGGGCGTCACAGAAACAGTATTGCTATATGCGAGCGCCCCGCCGCCTCCACCATAAACCGTTGTACCAGACGCTACAGGCCCAATAAATGAGGCGGGATCGAATTGATTTGTGTACCGAACTGCCCAACACCCTGCGCCGCCGCCACCAACCGCAACCATAGAAATGGACGTCACACCGGCAGGCACGATAAACGTATAAGTACCGGGCTGCGTGAATGTCTGTTCCCCAAAAGCATCTTCCGAGCTAAACCCAAATGCTCTGGCAGATAGAGCAGCGAAAGAATTGATGATTGGCATATCAGGCGAACCGGACTTGAGAAGCAAACACCGTGAACGCAGCCGATCCGGTCTTGATGATGGTGTATGTGTAAGAATCAATGCCGGAGGCTGTACCAAATGACCACGCAATACCTCCTTGGTACTTTGGCGTTACAGATGCCCCATCAATCGTCACTGCGTTGTTGTAGTAGGCAGTACCACCGTTAGTAGCCAAAAACACAACCGTCAGCGTTTGCCCCGTAGACATCAGCGTGTTTAAAGATGTGCTTCCGTTGCCCCGGAAGTTCATTGTCCAGTTAGCTGATGCTGCGGTCGTGTAATAAACCACCGACTGCGTGGTCACATCAAAGTTGATTGTCCCAGTCGCCGCTGTCGCTGAGATGGTGATTGGTTCCGCAGCATTCGCCAATACCGCTGCCAACTCTGAGGTCGAACCATTAAACGTCTGTTTGGCTGTAAAAGTTGTGGCAGTCCCCGAAGCAACGTAGTCTGTGCCCGGAGTGGCGTTTGCCAACGCACCACCAGAGTTAGCTTTCAGGATCGCCGTGCCAGAGGGGGGAGCAAGATAATCAGTTCCAGCAGTTGCGGCAGACAATGCAGTGCCGTTGCCTTTTGTGATACCAGTGATTGTTGTAGTAAGCGTGAGCGTTCCGTTGGTGTTTGTACCGGCAAAACCGTTTGCCGTGGCAACTGACGCGCTACTAACTGTTGATCCAATTTTCACAAAATCAGAACCATTCCATGCAACAGCGCATTTTTCACCGGCAATGATTGTCACGCCAGATGTGGGGCCAGCACCACGAACAACGATTGACGCCGTTCCTGCATTAACAACAATGTATGCTTTGCTCTGAGCGGGGGCAGTAATGTACCGTGTTACCCCATTTGATGCCGTCCACAGAATGATGGCTTCACGGGCTTGATTGCTTGATCCGTTGTTTGTAGATAAAGTCACATCAGCATCGGCACTAAGTGTGGTTGTGCCAGCTACAGCGGAATCAATCAGCGTTGTGATTGAATCATTTACAGTCGTGCCCCATGTACCAGACAAATCTCCTGTGGTTGGGAGAGCTAGGCCCAGTAATGGAGAAAAGTTAGTTACTGCCATAAACTACTCCTAAAAACCAAAAATCATTGCCATTGCAATGCTCTTGCCTGTTGAAACGCCTGTTGGTGCAGCAGATGTCCATGTTGTGCCGTTTGATGTAAGCACATTACCAGACGATCCGGGCGCTACCACCTGTAAGGCAGATGTTCCATTCCCAAGAAGGACATTGTTTGCTGTCAGGGTTGTTGATCCTGTGCCACCATTGGCTACTGGCAAAGTGCCGTCAACATGCGTAGTTAGCCCTACTTTCCCCCAAGATGGCGCAGTACCAACGCCGCCAGAAATAAGAGCGTTTCCAGTTGCAACATCGGATAATTTAGAAAACGCCGAGGATGATGATGCATACAGAATATCGCCTGTTGTATACGAGCTATATCCAGTACCACCATAAGTGGCATTTACAATTGCCGCGTTCCATGTCCCAGCGGTCAGTGTCCCAACCTCAGTAATACCTGTATAAGACCCGGTTAGCCGTGCAGACGGTAATGTGCCGGAGGTGATATTGGATGCGTTTGTGGTGTCTGTTGTAGCAGACGGAGCCAACCCAGATACTGCCCCTGCGGTAATAGAGATAGCCGTGTTGGTTACGCTGGACACCTGACCGCTTGCGTTAGTCGTGAAGACAGGAACCTGAGAGGCTGATCCGTAGGTGCTTGCCGTGCCTACCGGGGTAATACTAAATTGGTTACTTGTTAGGGTTAAACCTGTACCAGCAGAATAAACCGGTGTGGCACTTACCTGTACAAATGTGATTGCGGTCGTGCCAAAAGTAATGGTTCCAGTGTTATTACAGACATACGTTTCACCGGCTCCGGTATCACCAGAAGTGACAAAGAACGCATCTCCGCCCCCTAGCGCAGTTGGACTAATAGGATTGTAGGTGTCTGCATCCGTGGCCCGTGTCAGAACCCAAGCAACAGAACCACTACCCACCGTGGTAACTGTGTAAACGCCGTTCTGCGCTGCATTGGTCTGGTTGTAAATCAAAATCCTGTCATTGACGCTGGCGACTATCCCATCAGGTGTAAACGCTGCCAGAGTTCCTGCATTTGTCAGAGTTGCTCCAACCCCAGAAGAACCATTGTTGTAGGTTGCGTTTAAATTGCCGGTTGTGTCTGGAACCTCGTACTTGACAGGCGTGTGATAATGAACGGATTGAACAGCAATGCTATCAACATATGCTTTATTGGCAAGGTCGTTATCACCAGTTGGGGTTGTGGAAACCGTTCCAGCGGTAATGTTGGCTGTGGATATATTTGCTGTGCCAATTCCTGCCGTGCCAATATCGAGGAGCGTAACGGCTGAACCTGCGGTATCGAGATAAACAGCCCGTTCTGCCGGATAAGTTACAAAAGCATCCTTACTGCCAGCAGAAAAATTAACAAGGCTTCCCGCATTACTGGATTCTAAAACTGTATCTCTACTTAGCGTTGGGCCAGAAGAACTGTAAGTTCCAACGCCAACTTCCCAATCGCCAGTTTGTTGGTCATATAACGTGTAATAAGTAACATTACTGTTTCCAATAACAGAAAAAGATTGATACCCAAGGGATGCCCCACCAAGCGTAATTGTTCCTGTGCCTGTGGTGGTGAATACTTCTTTAACTCTATCTTTTACAACAAGTGACATGGCGTCCTCACGTTTGGGTTTTAACTACCGTCCATGTAGTAGTCTGTGTGTCGTCTATTACTGCCCAATTTGCATTCTGAGAATCGTTTATCAACTCCCAAAGCAGTCTGGAAACTACTGCATCTACCCCTATTGCGCCGTCTGACATGGTAGCAAAAAACACACCCAATGCCAAGACAGAGTCCGCTGCATTTACAACTTCACTTACAGGCGCATTAAATATTGACGGGGCTACAAATGTCGAATCTGTACCAACAGCGGCGTCAGAAATACTGACAAGAACGCTTGCAATACTGGAAGCTGTGTCTGATATTGCCGATTGATCTAAGAAAGCAGCATTAAGTGTGCCAATTGCACTATTTTGATCGGACGCTGTACTTGAGTCTGGCACAACGGCATTAAACACAGATGCTATTACCTGTGTCTGATCTGCGCCAACGACTGTGTCTGTGCTTAAAACACTAAAACCAACCAATAAAAAACTAAAGGCTTCAATAGACGCTGCGTCTGTTATGGCAGAATCAAATACAGCCCCGCCTTCAACGGAAGAAAATGGTGCTGCTGCAAATGGGCTTATCCCAAACACAACAAGTAACCTTAAGCAGCATCAAGGCTAAAGGAGTAAGTTACGTTTAGCGTGTCACCGGATACAACCACCCTGTCACCGGGAGATTGAAAATCGGCTTCCGAAAACAAAACTCCTGAAGTGCCACTATCAACGGTACAAACAAACGCACCAGCCACTGTTCCACCTGCCCCGGTAATCGAAAACTGAGAAGGGGAAGCTGTAGTTGTGATTACTGATGGGGTGGCGTTTGTAGCTGAACCATAGGTCATTGCTTTGCGTGAACCAGAATAGTTAGTAAATTCAGTCCAACCAGCGTGAGATGCAAGCGTATCTGAAGCGGCATATGTCGATGCAGAACTTGGCCCCGTAACCAAACCAATATAAAAAGCTGCCGTATAAGAACTGCCTTTAAAATAGTTTGTGTTCATGTCTTGCAAACCTTCGCTTACAACAAGGTTATGCATTTGCTCTTGCCATTTAAGATTGCCGTCTTTGTCAAAGCACTCAACGTGGAATACACCACCCGCTTTAGTGTTTTCAGAAAAACCGGTTTTGGCAATCAATCCAGCCGAAACATTGTCGGTTGATGTTGCTTTACTGTTAAGCATGATTACTCCTTAAGTAAGACGAATAAGTGCGTTATCAAAATTATCAGGTGGTAATATTACCTGAAACTGTTGACTCAACATAGTCTGATCAATTCCAAAATTTAATACTGCAACAGATTTATTACTTTTGGAAGAGTTATAAATCAATGCTCCACGGGTAGTAAACGTAGACGCATTCCAAACAGGGTTGTCAAATGACACATATGCAATTCCATTGTCTAAATTTACTGTTACATTTAGTAAAATTTGACCCCCAGCTGTATAGCCTACCCCAGATACCTCATTGGTAACTGTGTATTCTGTAGTATAGGGGGAAATGTCGGAATTAGACGTATACAGCGCCATTTTCATGACATCTGTACTAAAGTCATGAACCCCCAATAAAAGTTGTTCTTTAAAACTATTTGTCAATCCTGCCGTAATCATTTGTTACCTCACAGGAATTTTGACTTGACCATCTTGATAAGCATCTCCACGCTGCTTACCATCACCCAAATATTTCAACAACCCAAGTGCCTCTTTAAACTTTGTATCATACAAAGCCATCAAATCTTGTTCTCCTTTCATCCAGGTGTAAGCTTCTACTAAAGAACCGTACAACAAAACAGAATCAAAATTATCACCAAGCCACGTTGTACCGGCAGTAACAATAGACTCAGGATAATAATAAAAATGTAGTTCGGCGCTATATGCCATATCAGGGGTAGGCCCCATAATAAAAGTCAATTCATTAATGTTTTCGCTATTTGGTCCAAATATTGCATAATATTTTGGAGTTGATCGGTATGAAGGGTTTGGATAAACCTGCCTAATATAATTAACATCCCTATTCAACAAATATGTATAGTCACCTTGAAAAGTGATTGTTCCAGATACCGTACCAGTATTAGCAACACTTAAAGTAATCGTTGTGCCATCTATGCTTTCTATAGACGCATCTACTGATATTCCCGTTCCAGACACGTACATTCCCACAATTAATTCGGAAGAATCCGCCACTTCAATATCAAATTCCCCAGATACCCCAGTGGCTGTTGTGCTTGGATTTGGATAAATAGCTAATGAGTATGCAGACAAAAAATCAGCAGGACATGTCAGATATTTATTTCCAGCAGAAATAACGCCTTTCATATTTTTGCGTAGATTGGCAATTTGAACGGTGTTATAGATTCTTTGTTCTGCTTGTTGAACAAACGTAGGAATTTCAGCAACAAACTCGTCGCTGGTGTTATTTGTATAAGCCTGAAGGGCATCACTTAATTCGGTGTAATTCATGTGATCTCCGTTGTCACCGTTCCAAGTGAAGTTCCTGCAACAAGCGGTTTTGCTTGGGGCATTGGCATCATCCCAATACTGGCAAATGATGTGTCTGCCGTAAACCCAACATATATTGTTACCCCCATTCTAGCCTCTGGTCGTGGCTGATACAAGGCTTGTGGCTCATTAATGTTACGTTTTGGCTCAAGCTGGGGATGCTTGGGCTCATAGCATTCTGAGCAAACCTTAAACCCTTTCCAGTCTTTAATAAGTTGGTTGAGCTTGTACCGTTGCCCGCACTGATCGCACAAAGCAATTGCAAATTTGCCTGATGCGTATCCTGCGGTCATGCTGGTTCTCTAAATGTTGGAACTGCGAAGTAACTAGACCGTTCCCGATCTTCTGCAGCAGCACGCGCAAATTCTTCTTCGTAAAATGCTTTTAGCACTTGAATCCTGTCCGG
>Ga0129336_10000134_pt1 | contig 37300 bp, 35 predicted proteins | sample CPB6_02_DNA_FD_96878 | JGI IMG/M metagenome (GOLD analysis project Ga0129336, IMG submission 96878) | Freshwater to marine salinity gradient microbial communities from Chesapeake Bay, USA - CPBay_Sum_0.6_0.2_DNA | ecosystem: Environmental > Aquatic > Marine > Coastal | place: USA: Chesapeake...
CAGGAGGCCGCGGCAGATGGCGAAGCCGACCGCATCTCCATCGGGCAGATCGCTGAGCATCCAGAGGTAGGAGATGAGCGGCGTGCCATCGAGGGCAAAGTTCTCGGGGCGAGCGATGTCACCGAGGCGTGCCTCATCGACCTCGCGATCGGTGCTTCGGCGTCTGGGCATGTCACCCCCTCGAGTGGAAGGGCGCCCAGTCTCCCAACCCCGGCCCGCCAACCTCAGACCGGGTCTATAGCCGGGATATAGCCACGGCGAATCGGTTAACGGGCCCCTCAGGAGCGATAGACCTGACCCGTCCGCCAGTCGCGGGGGTGGCGGAACGAGCTCGACTCGTCGCCTCGTCCCGTCGGGGGGCAGGCGAGGCGGCGGGTCGAGCCCTCACTCCTAGGCTGGGGCCATGGCCCTGAATGACGCCGCAGACCCCTTCTCGACCCCCGAGCGTCGCGCCCTGCGGGCCCTGGTCACCGACTTCACCCAGCGCGAGATCGCCCCGCACCTGCCCGCCTGGGAGGCGGAGGGTGAGATCCCGCGGGATCTGCATCGGCGGGCCGCGGAGGCAGGGATCCTCGGGATCGGCTTCCCCGAGGATGTCGGCGGCTCCGGTGGCGACCTGATCGATGTCGTGGTCATGACGGAGGCACTGCTCGAGGCTGGAGGCAGTGGAGGCGTTATCGCCGGGCTGTTCAGCCACGGGATCGCGATGCCGCACGTTGTGGATGAGGTCCAGCGCCGACGTGATCGCGGGCAGGCCACCTCTGCTGAGCAACTCGTCGAGCAGGTCATCGCACCCGTGCTGCGCGGAGAGGCCATCGCGAGCCTTGCCGTGACCGAGCCCGACGGTGGCTCGGACGTTGCCCGCCTGCGGACGCGCGCGAACCGCACCGCGGACGGCTGGCAGGTCACGGGAGCGAAGACGTACATCACCTCCGGCGTCCGCGCCGACGTCGTCGTCGCCGCCGTGCGCACCGGCACCCCGGAGGACGGGGCGTCCGGTATCTCCCTGATGGTTCTCGATCCGCGCGCCGACGGCTACGCCGAGCCGCGCACCCTGGCCAAGATGGGCTGGTGGTGCAGCGACACCGCTGAGCTCGCCTTCGACGGCGTGGCGGTCCGAGACGATGCCGTCCTGGGCGAAGGGGCGGGGTTTGCGTCCCTGGCCCGGCACTTCGTGTCCGAGCGCATCAGCATCGCTGCGACGGCGTACTCCACGGCCCAGCGCGCGCTCGACCTCACGGTCGACTGGGCACGCAAGCGCGAAACCTTCGGCCGGCCCTTGATCGCACGCCAGGTCGTGCGCCACGACCTCGTCGAGATGGCCAGGCGCATCGATGTGGCCCGCGTCTACACCCGCGATGTGGCCAGGCGCTACGCCTCCGGTGAGGAAGCCATCCTCGCCGCGGTGCAGGCCAAGAAGACCGCTGTCGACGCATGCGACTGGGTCGTCGACCGAGCTGTCCAGCTCCACGGCGGCATGGGCTACATGCGCGAGAGCGAGGTGGAGCGCCACTACCGCGATGCGCGGGTGCTCGGAATCGGCGGAGGAGCCACCGAGGTGATGGACGACCTCGCCGCGCGCCTGCTCGGCTACTAGCTGAGGCCCTCGGCGCGGAGTCAGCCCGTGCGGGTGACGACGTAATCGCAGAGCGTGGTGAGCGCATCCCGGGGGCTGCCCTCGGGCAGGTCTGCGAGCGTCACCCGAGCACGGTCTGCCCAGGCGCGCGCCTCGGACCGGGCGCTCTCGAGTGCCGGATGCTCACGGAGGCGTTTCAGAGCCTCTGTGTGGTCGGCGTCGTCGACGAGGGGACGGGTGAGCAGCTCCTGAAGTCGCGGGTCATCGTCGGTGGCCAGGGCGATCAGGCCGGTCAGCGTCGGCACGCCCTCGCGCAGGTCGGTGCCGGGCACCTTGCCCGACTCGTCGGAGTCGCTGACGATGTCCACGATGTCGTCGGCAAGCTGGAACGCCACCCCAATCTGCTCGCCGAAGACCGTCATCGTCTCCACGACCTGGGCATCCGCGCCGGACATCATCGCCCCGAAGCGACCCGAGGTGGCGATGAGCGAGCCTGTCTTGTCAGCAAGGACCCGCAGGTGATGCTCGACGGCATCGGAAGACTCCGGACCGATCGTCTCGCGGATCTGGCCCGTGCAGAGGCGCTCGAAGGTCCGCGCCTGGATGCGCACAGCCTCCGGTCCGAGGTCGGCCAGGATGTCGGACGCCTTCGCGAAGAGGAAGTCGCCGGTGAGGATGGCGACGGTGTTGTCCCAGCGCGCGTTGGCAGATGCAGCGCCGCGACGCAGGTCGGCCTCGTCCATAACGTCATCGTGATAGAGCGTGGCCAGGTGCGTGAGCTCGACGACGACGGCTGAAGGCACCACGCCTGGGGCATCAGGGTCGCCGAACTCGGCAGCCAGCAGCACGAGCAGGGGTCGAAAGCGCTTGCCCCCAGCGTCGACGAGGTGGCGGGACGCCTCGGTGACGAAGGGGTAGTCGCTGCGCACTGACGCACGCAGGAGGTCCTCCACTCGCACCATGCCCGTGCTGAGGCGTGTCTCCAAGGCAGGGTCGAGAGCCCCCAGACCTGTCAACGACCCAGAGGACTTCGGGCTCATAGGACCACTATCGCAGGAATACGCCAGCGCGCTCGATGAGATCGAGCACCGGCTGCGGGAGTATGCCGAGGATCACGGTCACAGCGACCGAGATCGACAGGGCGAGGGTCGTGAAGCCGGAGGGAACAGCGACAGTCGGGGGGTTGTCACCCGGGTCACGGAAGAACATGACCACGACGATCCGCGTGTAGAAGAACGCCGCGATGACGCTTGCGATCACGCCAACGATCACGACCGCGATGGCGTCCACGGCGAGAGCGGCCTCGAAGATCACGAACTTTGCGATGAAGCCGCTCGTCAGCGGGATGCCGGCCAGGGCGAGCATGAAAATCGCAAAGGCGGTGGCCACCACGGGATTGGTGCGCCCCAGGCCGGTCCACTGCTCGATCCGCGTGGCCTCTCCACCGCTGTCGCGCACCATGCTGATCACGGCGAAGATGCCGAGGGTCGTGAAGGAATACGCCACGAGGTAGAAGATCGACGCCCACAGGCCCTCAGCTGTCGCCGTCGAGACGCCGATGAGGATGAAGCCCGCCTGCGCGATCGAGGAGTAGGCGATCATGCGCTTGATGTCGGTCTGGGCGATGGCCACGATCGAGCCGACAAGCATGGTCAGGCCCGCGATGACCCACAGCAGCGGCTCCCAATCCCACCTCAGGCCGCCGAAGGCGACGTAGAACAGGCGGAGCATGGCGCCGAAGGCAGCAATTTTGACCGCGGCGGCCATGAACGCGGTCACCGGAGCCGGCGAGCCCTGATAGACGTCCGGCACCCACTGATGGAACGGCACGGCGCCGACCTTGAAGAGCAGGCCCACCGCGATCATGGCGAGGCCGATGATGAGGAGGGCCGTCTCACCGGGCTTGGCCGCCATGGCGTCAGCGATCTCGCCGAAGTCGATGCTGCCGGCGAAGCCGTAGACGAGAGCGGAACCGAAGAGGAAGAACGCGGAGGAGAACGCGCCCAGGATGAAGTACTTCAGGGCCGCCTCCTGCGAGAGCAGTCGGCGTCGTCGGGCCATGCCCGCGAGGAGGTACAGGGGCAGCGACATGATCTCCAGCGCCACGAACATGACCAGGAGATTGGTGGCCGTGACGAAGACCATCATGCCGAGTACGGCGAAGAGGAAGAGCGGCCAGACCTCCGTCTGGAGGTAGCCGCGGCGGGTGAGCTCTCGCTCATCGACCGAGCCCGGCAGCGCCGAAGCCCGTGGAGCGAAGGCGTCTCCGGCGGGATCGAGTTGCCGTTCGGCGAGAAGCATCGCGGCCACGAAAGCCACGATGAGGATCAGTCCCATGAGGAGGATGCCCGGGCCATCGATCGCAAGGGCGCCCTCGACCTCGAGGGCACGGGTGCTGGACTGCCACACCAGCGCCGCGAAAGCAGCCGCGATGGATCCGAAGACGAGGACCAACTGCACAGGACGGCGAGCCTTGCGGCCGAGGAAGGTCTCGACGATGACACCGATCACGGCAGCAGCCGCGATGAGGATCATCGGGAGGATGGCGAGATAGTTGATCTCGGGCGCGACCATCACATCGGGATTCACTGCTCACCCCCTGCTGGCGCAAGGGCGGGTTCGGGGTCGGTCATGCCGATGGTGTCCATGATGCGATCCACGGCGGGGTTGACCACGTTGAGCACCGGGGCGGGGAAGACGCCCAGGACGATCGTGAGCAGCACGACGGGCGCCAGCGAGGTCACCTCGCGGCCCTTCAGGTCGGGCATGCCTTCGACATGAGGTGATGGCGGTCCCGTGGCCACCTTTTGGTAGAGCCTGAGCGCGTAGGCGGCGGCGAGGACGATGCCGATTGTTGCGATCACACCGACGACGACGTACCTCGCGAAGGTGCCCAGGAGCACGAGGAACTCGCCCACGAAGCTCGCCAGGCCCGGCAGGGCCACCGCGGACATCGTGGCGAAGAGCAGGAAGCCGGCCATGATGGGGGCGACCTTGTTGACTCCGCCGTAGGTCGCGATCGCGCTCGAGCCACCCGCGCGCTGCATGAGGAAGCCGGCCACGAGGAAGATCGCCGCGGTCGACAGTCCGTGACCGAGCATGTAGATCGTGGATCCCGTCATCGACCACGTGGTGAAGACGAAGATGCCCAGCGCGATGAAGCCGAAGTGGGACATCGAGCTGTAGGCGAACAGTCGCTTCATGTCCGTCTGGCCGAGTGCCACGAGTGCGCCGTAGATGATGCCGATGACCGCCATCGCGATCACGAGAGGAGCGTAGAACTCGGAGGCGGCGGGGAAGATCGGCAGGAGGTAGCGGATCATCCCGAAGGTGCCGACCTTGTCGAGAACGCCGATGAGCAGCACGGCGGTGGCGGGGGTCGACTCCTTGGCCGCGTCCGGCAGCCAGGTGTGGAAGGGCCACAGCGGGGCCTTGATCGCGAAGGCAATGAAGAAGCCCAGGAAGAGGATCTTCTGGGTGTTGGGGTCGATGTCGAGGCCGACCAGGGTCGCGAAGTCGAAGGTCCCCTGCCCCAGCTGCTGAGCGGACACGACGTAGAGCCCGATGAGAGCCGCCAGCATGAGCAGGCCGCCGACGAGGCTGTAGACGAGGAACTTCACCGCCGCGTAGGACCTGTTGGGCCCGCCGTAGCGCCCGATGAGGAAGTAGACCGGGATGAGCATGACCTCGAAGAACACGTAGAAGAGGAAGACGTCGGTCGCGGAGAAGACTCCGATCATCAGCGTCTCGAGGACGAGAATGAGGGCGAAGTAGCCCTTGACGCTGCGTCCGTCCTCGACGTCGTTCCACCCCGCGAGGATCGTCACGGGCACGAGCGTGGTCGCTAGCGCCACCAGGACCAGGCCGATGCCGTCGACGCCCACGGCATAGGAGATGCCGAAGGCGGGAATCCAGGGATAGTTCTCGACGAATTGGAAGGCCGCCGTCGAGTCCGCATCGAACTGCAGGCCCATCACGACGGTGAGGACGAGGGCGGCGAGGGAGAAGACAAGCGCCGCCTGCTTGATGAGGCGTACATTGTCACGCGGCAGGGCCAGGAGCACGAGTGCGCCGACCAGCGGCACAACGCCGAGAATCGTCAGCCAGGGGATCGTCGTCACGGGAGCCTCACCACCGCGAGCACCGCGACGACGAGGACGGCGCCGCCCACCATCGCCAACGCGTAGGAACGCGCGAAGCCAGACTGCCAGCGCCTCAGGCGCTCACCCGAGCCGCCCACGAAGGCCGCAAGGCCGTTGACCACACCATCGATCCCCTTGTTGTCGATGCCGACGAAGGCACGGGAAACGCTGTAGGTCGGCTGGACGACGAGGACGTCGTTGATGGCATCGTCGTACATGCTGTTGCGCGCCGCCTTCGTGAGGATGTTGACGTCCTGGGGTGCCTCCACGGGGACATCCCTGCGGTACATCGCAATCGCGACGGCGACGCCGATGAGGACAATGACCAGGGTGACGATCTCGAGGATGATCGTCGGGAAGGGCAGCGGCGTCTGCTCGAGGCCCGTGACGGGAGTGAGCCAGCTGATGATGTCGCCCCAGAAGAGCAGCGCGAGGCCCGTGAACATCGATCCGAGCGCCAGGATGATGAGCGGGATCGTCATCACGGGCTTGGACTCATGCGGATGCGCATCGTCGGGCCAGCGAGCCTTACCGAAGAACGTCATGATGACCATACGCGTCATGTAGAAGCCGGTGATGCCAGCGGCGATGATCGCGCATACGCCGACGAAGACATTGACCTCGAAGGCGGCGTGAATGATGTCGTCCTTGGACCAGAAGCCAGAGAACGGCGGGATGCCGATGATAGCGAGGTAGGCGGCCATGAAGGTGAGCCACGTGACCACCATGACCTTGCGCAGCGCGCCGTAGCGCCGCATGTCCTGCTCGTCATTCATCCCGTGGATGACCGAGCCTGCTCCGAGGAAGAGGTTGGCCTTGAAGACGCCGTGCGTGAGCAGATGGAAGATCGCGAAGACGTAGCCCACGGGGCCCAGGCCCGCGGCGAGCACCATGTAGCCGATCTGGCTCATCGTGGATCCCGCGAGCGACTTCTTGATGTCATCCTTCGCCGAGCCGATGATGGCGCCCAGGAACATCGTGATGACGCCGATCACCATGACTGCGGTCAGGGCGAAGATGGTGCCGTCGTAGATCGCCCCGCTGCGCACGATGAGGTAGACGCCGGCGGTGACCATCGTGGCGGCGTGGATGAGGGCCGACACGGGGGTCGGACCCTCCATCGCGTCGAGGAGCCAGGCCTGCAGGGGGAACTGCGCGGACTTGCCGGCGGCCGCGAGGAGCAGGAGCAGTCCGATCCAGGTGAGCGTGGATTCGTTCGCCTCACCCGCCACGGCGAAGACCTCGTCGAAGACGACGGTGCCGAAGGTGACGAAGATGAGCATGATGGCCAGGCTCAGCCCGACGTCACCGATGCGGTTCATCACGAAGGCCTTCTTGGCCGCCGCAGCCGCGCTCGGCTTGTACTGCCAGAAGCCGATGAGCAGGTAGGACGCCAGGCCGACACCCTCCCAGCCGACGTAGAGCAGGAGGTAGTTGTCGGCGAGCACGAGCAGGAGCATCGCTGCGACGAAGAGGTTGAGGTAGCCGAAGAACTTGCGTCGGTCGGGGTCGTGCTCCATGTAGCCAAGGGAATAGATGTGGATCAGCGATCCCACGATGGTGATGAGCAGCACGAAGACAATGGACAGCTGATCGAGCTGGAGGGCGACCGGGGCGGTGAATCCGCCGACGAACACCCACTCGAAGAGCGTCTGGCCGATGGCCCGGTCGTCGGCCGACCGGCCGAGCATGCCGAGAAGGAGGGTCACGGCGTACGCCGCGGCGCCCACGACCATGAGCACGGCGAAGTAGGGGCCCCATCGGTTGGTGCGTCGTCCACCGAGGAGCAGGACGGTTGCGCCCAGCAGGGGCAGGGCCAGGAGGAGCCAGAGGTAGGAGAACACCCCGGATGCCTCGGCCAAGGGCTGGATCACGGGTGCGACATCGGTCGCATCCGCCAGCCGTGCAGCGCCGGTCCCGATCACGGCGCCTCCTTCTTGATCACGTCATGTCCTTCGTCGTGCCCGCGGTCGGGCGATGGTCAGTACTTGAGCAGGTTGGGTTCGTCGATGGAGGCAGAGCGTCGCGAACGGTAGATCGCGACGATGATGGCCAGGCCCACGACGACCTCGGCAGCGGCCACGACCATCACGAAGAAGGCGATGACCTGCCCGTCAAGGTTGCCCTGCATGCGAGCGAAGGCGACGAAGGCAAGGTTGGCGGCATTAAGCATGAGCTCGATCGACATGAAGACGACGATCGCGTTGCGACGGACGAGCACGCCGACGGTGCCGATGGTGAAGAGGACCGCGGCCAGGACGACGTAATTCTCCGGGTTCATCGCGGCTCATCCGGTGAAGTGCCGGGATCATCGGCGACAGGGTGGTCAGCGGGCCCTAGCGCGGCACGTCCTGACGCGAGCGCCTCCGTCTCGGCGACCGCCGCCGCATCCACGGGACGCAGGTCGCCACGCGCGCGGAGCGGTCCCGGAACGGAGATCTCCGCCACCGAGCCATCAGGAAGCAGTGCCGGCGTGTCCACGGCGTTGTGCCGGGCGTAGACACCAGGTGCCGGTAGCGGGCCGACGTGATCGCCGCTGCGGACGCGCTCCTCGGAGAGTTCCCGCTGGGTGCGCCGCGGCTGCCAGCGCTCACGGTGGGCAAGGACCAAGGCTCCGAGCGCGGCAGTGATGAGCAGGCCCGCGACGATCTCGAAGGCGAGGAGGTACTCGCCGAAGAGCAGGCGAGCAATGCCTTCGACGTTGCCGCCGTACTCCGCGTTGGCAGCGTCCAAGCCGACCGCCGGCACCCCTGTGAGTGCTGAGCCGATGGCGAGGACGAGCAGGATTCCGAAGCCGGCAGCAAGCAGGATGCCGACCACGCGCTGGCCTCGAAGCGTCTCGACGAGAGAGTCGCTGGAGTCGACGCCGACGACCATGAGCACGAAGAGGAAGAGCATCATGACGGCGCCCGTGTAGACGATGATCTGCACCATCCCCAGGAAGGGGGCGGCGTTGGCGATGTAGAGCACCGCGAGGCTGATCATTGTCAGCGCAACCCACAGCGCACTGTGCACCGCCCGGCGGGACAGGATCAGGCCGAGGCCACCGGTGACGGCAAGGATGGCGCAGACCCAGAAGACCGCTGCTTCGGCGGTGCTCGTGCCGGTCTCGGTCATGCACCCGCCTCCTGCTCGGACCGCCCCTGGGTCTCGGCCCAGAGCTGCTCGTCACCGGCCGGCTCCTGCTCCGGCACCGAGCCCGAGACCTTACCGGCGTAGTAGTCCTGCTCCGTGGTCCCCGGCACCATTTGGTGCGGCGGAGCGATCATGCCGGGCAGGAGCGGAGCGAGGAGATCCTGCTTCTCATAGATCAGGTCCGCCCGGTTGTCATCAGCGAGCTCGTAGACATTGGTCATGGTGAGAGCGCGTGTCGGGCATGCCTCGATGCACAGACCGCAGAAGATGCAGCGCAGGTAGTTGATCTGGTAGACGCGGCCGTAGCGCTCACCGGGTGAGAAGCGCTCCTCGTCGGTGTTGCTATCGGCCTCGACGAGGATCGCGTCCGCGGGGCACGCCCAAGCGCAGAGCTCGCACCCGATGCACTTCTCCAGTCCATCGGGCCAGCGATTGAGTTGGTGACGGCCATGGAAGCGCGGCTTGGGCGGGTAGCGATCCGCTTGCTCGGGGTACTCCTCGGTGACGACCTTCTTGAACATCGTCGCGAAAGTCACCCCGAAGCCGCGTACGGCGGGGGGCAGTTCAGGCATGCTCGCCCTCCTTGGGTGCCTCATCGGAGGTCGCCTCCGCGACGTCGGCCGCGGTCACTGCCGTGCCGGAGACCGTCGCGCCCGCCGCAGCGCGGCGGGATGTGTAGGTGAACTGTTGACCGGGCAGGGGTGGCACCGGATAGCCGCCTGCGTAGGGATCGAAGGGCTTGTCGGCCTGGGCAGCGGCCTCCTCGAGTTCGCGCTTCTCCTGGCGGGCCGTGCGGATCTGCAGGATCCACGAGCCCAGCACGATCACGATGAGAGCACCCGCTCCGAGCAAGAGGAGTTCCTGCGTGGTCACGGAGAACTCATTGCGCACCACTCGCGCGGCAGCCACGATGACGATCCATACGAGCGACGCGGGGATGAGGACCTTCCATCCGAAGCGCATGAACTGGTCATAGCGCAATCGCGGGAGCGTGCCGCGCAGCCAGATGAAGACGAAGATGAAGAGCTGCACCTTGATCAGCCACCAGAGCAGTGGCCACCAGCCGGTGTTGGCGCTCTCCCACAGGGAGATCGGCCACGGGGCGCGCCAGCCGCCGAGGAAGAGCGTGGTGGCGAGCGCGGAGACGGTGACCATGTTGATGTACTCGGCGAGGAAGAAGAGCGCGAACTTCAGTGAGGAGTACTCCGTGTGGAAGCCGCCGACGAGCTCGCCCTCGGCCTCCGGCAGGTCGAAGGGAGCGCGGTTGGTCTCGCCCACCATGGCCGTGACGTAGATCAGGAACGACGGCAGGAGGATGACGGCGTACCAGATGGGCTCCTGGGCGGCCACGATCTCCGACGTGGACATCGACCCGGCGTAGAGGAAGACGGCAACGAAGGACATCGACATCGCCAGCTCGTAGGAGATCATCTGCGCCGACGAGCGCAGGCCACCCAGCAGCGGATAGGTGGAGCCGGATGACCAGCCGGCAAGCACGATGCCGTAGATCCCAATCGAGGCGACGGCGAGCACGTAGAGCACGGAGACCGGGAAGTCCGTGAGTTGCAGGGGCGTCTCGACGCCGAAGATGCTCACCATCGGCCCGAAGGGGATCACCGCGAAGGCGATGAAGGCCATGGTCGCGGAGATGACCGGAGCGATCCAGTAGACAGCCCGATGTGCCGTCTTGGGGATGATCTCTTCCTTGAGCGCGAGCTTGAAGCCGTCCATCAGTGACTGCAACAGCCCGAAGGGACCGACCCGATTGGGACCGACGCGCGACTGCATGCGCGCGACGACGCGCCGCTCCCACCAGATCGTGAAGAGGGTGAGAAGTACGAGCATGGCGAAAATCGCCACGACCTTGAGCAGGACGAGCCACCAGGGATCGTTGAAGGTCATCCCGCTCATGCTCCACCTCCGAGGACGCGCACCCGATCGCCGTGCGAGGCACCGACTGCCAGGACCCGGGAGCCCTCGGACGTCATCGGGAGCCAGACAGCGCCGTCGACGACATCCGCGACACGCAGGGGCACGGTGATCGCACCGGACGCGGCCTGGATCGTGATGTCAGCACCGTCGCTCAGTCCGAGCCCGCGCGCTGTTGACTCGCTCATGAGGGCTTCGGTCGGGCGAGCGGTGGCGGCGAGGTGCGGCTCACCCTCCTGGAGGGCGCCGGCATCGAGGAGCAGGCGCCAGGTGGCCAACCCGATCGTCCCCGTGGCGGACTCGCGGCCGGGTGCGGCTTGCGGCGCGGCCGCGCGCGGCCCTGTCCATGGACCAAGGCGATCCATCTCGGCCCGTAGGGCGCTGACGTCACCGTTGCCGAAGGTGACATCCATCGCATCGGCGAGCATCGCGAGCACTCGGCCATCCGCGAGCGACTGCGCGCCGTGGATTGCTGCGGAGAAGGGCTTGGTCCGTCCCTCCCAGTCAGTGAAGGAGCCAGCCTTCTCAGCGACCACGGCGACGGGGAAGACCACGTCCGCCGCCTCCGTCACCTCGCTGTGGTGCGTCGACAGGGCCACCACGAACGGCACATCGCCCAGGGCACGGCGCAGATCCTCAGCGCGAGGATGGTCCGCGACCTCAAGACCGGCGATGACAAGCGCATCGATGTGGCGTGCCTCCTCACGCTCGACGCGTGACGCATCGCCGAGGATGGCGTCGACCAATCCGTCGACTCCCTTTCCGCTGGAAGGCAGGGTTGCGGGACTGACTCCCCACACGGCGGCTACCTGCTCGCGTGCCTGGGCATCGTCGATCGGGCGTCCGCCTGGGAGAAGGCCGGCAAGGGCACCCGCATCGAGGGCACCGCGCTCTCCAGCGCGCCGCGGGACCCAGCCAACCCGGGCACCTGTGCGCGAGGCCACGTCGGCGACCGCGGAGAGAGCACCGGGAATGCCGGCCATGCGCTCACCGACGAGGATCACCGACCCGGGCCGACGCAGCGCTTCGAGAATGTCGGCGGACTGCTCGCCCGCAAGCATTTGCCGCAGGGCTGCGGCCTCATCACCGGGCTCGACCGCCCACCACTGGGCCTTCATTTTGTCCATGCCGCGCGTGCGCACGGCCGACATGGCGACCACGCGCGGTCCACCGTTGCGGGTCGCACGGCGCAGGCGGAGGAAGATAATGGGGGACTCGTCCTCGGGCTCGAGGCCGACGAGTACGACAGTGGGCGCAGCATCAAGGTCGGCGTACGTCGGGCCCAGCGGCATTCCAGCGACCGACGAGGCCAGGAACTGCGCCTCCTCATCGCTCGAGACCCGCGCACGGAAGTCGATGTCGTCCGTGTCGAGGGCGACGCGCGCGAACTTCGCGTATGCGTAGGCGTCCTCGCGGGTGAGCCGGCCACCGGTGAGGACACCTGCGCGGCCGCGTGCGGCCGCGAGTCCCCGGGCTGCGATGTCGAGCGCCTCGGGCCATGACGCTGGTCGCAGCTCGCCGTCTTCGCGCACGAGAGGTGAGGCGATGCGGCCCTCGTGGGTGTAGATGAAGGCGAAACGCCCCTTGTCGCAGTTCCACTCCTCATTGACCTCGGGGTCATCCCAGGCCAGACGGCGCGTAATGACTCCCCGGCGAACGTCGGTGCGCAGCGAGCATCCAGAAGCGCAGTGCTCGCACGTGGTTGGGGTGCTCACGAGGTCGAAGGGACGCGCTCGGAAGCGGTAGAGCGAGCTCGTCAGCGCGCCGACGGGGCAGATCTGGATGGTGTTGCCGGAGAAATAGGAGTCGAATGGCTGGTCCTCGGCAATGCCTACCTGCTGCTTGGCGCCGCGCTCCATGAGCTCCAGCATGGGGTCGCCGGCGATCTGCTCGGCGAAGCGCGTGCAGCGGGCGCAGGAGACGCAGCGCTCACGGTCCAGGAGGATCTGGGCGCTCATGTTGATGGGCTTGTCGAAGGTGCGCTTCTTCTCATCGAAGCGCGAGGTGCCGCGCCCTGCCGTCATCGCCTGGTTCTGGAGCGGGCACTCTCCGCCCTTGTCGCAGACCGGGCAGTCGAGCGGGTGGTTGAGGAGGAGGAACTCCATCACCCCCTCCTGCGCAGTGTCGGCCATCTCGGACGTCCGCTGGGTGCGCACGACCATGCCGTCGCTGACCGCGATGGCGCAGGCCGGCTGCGGCTTGGGCTGACCCTCGATCTCGATCAGGCACATGCGGCAGGCCGCGACCGGATCCAGGAGCGGGTGGTCGCAGAATCGCGGGATCTCGATGCCCATGAGTTCGGCAACGCGGATGATGAGCATGCCCTTGGGGACGCGCACATCTATCCCATCCACGGTGACGGTGACCAGGTCGGCCGGGGCCACGCCCGTGGGGGTCTGCGGGGCGATCGTCATCGCGCGCCCACCTCGCTGAAGATGTAGGAGGCTGAAGGCGGGAACGCCTCGTCGACGGGAGTGCGAGTCGCCGCCTCGAACTCGTCACGGAAGTACTTCAGGGCACCGGGGTAGGGGGTCGCAGCCGCATCGCCGAGCGCGCAGAAGGAGCGACCTGCGATGTTGCCACACACCTCCACGAGCAGGTCCATGTCAGCGTCCGTGCCACGGCCGTGCTCGAAGCGCTCCAGCACACCGGTGATCCAGTAGGTGCCCTCGCGACACGGCGTGCACTTGCCGCAGGACTCGTGCTTGTAGAACTCGAGCCAACGTGTGACGGCCTTGACGACGCTGATGGTGTTGTTGAAGACCATCGGGGTGCCCGTGCCGAGCATGGTGCCGGCTTCAGCCATCGCTTCGTAGGTCAGTGGCGTGTCGAGGTGATCAGCGGTCAGCATGGGCACCGACGAGCCGCCAGGGATCCAGAACTTCACCGTGCCGTCGCCACCGACAACTCCGCCGGCGTAGTCGAGGAGTTCGCGCATGGTGATGCCCAGCGGTGCTTCGTAGATCCCGGGTCGGGCGACGTGGCCTGACACGGCGAAGACCTTGAAGCCGGGGGACTTCTCGGTGCCGAACTGGCGGAACCACTCCACGCCGTTGTTGATGATCCACGGGATGTTCGTGATCGTCTCGACGTTGTTGACGACGGTCGGGGAGGCGTAGAGCCCATGGGTCGCGGGGAACGGCGGCTTCAGGCGCGGCTGGCCCCGGAATCCCTCGAGCGAGTCCAGGAGCGCAGTCTCCTCACCGCAGATGTAGGCGCCCGCACCAGAGTGGACGACGACCTTGAGATTGAACCCCGAGCCGAGGATGTTGTCGCCGATGAGCCCCGCGCGCTCGGCCTCCGCGATCGCCGTGGCCACGCGCCGGATCGCCTGCGGGACCTCGCCGCGGATGTAGATGAAGGCGTGGTTGGCGCGGATGGCGTAGGACGAGATGACGACGCCCTCAATCAGCGCGTGCGGATTGGCGATCATGATCGGGACGTCCTTGCACGCGCCGGGCTCGGACTCATCGGCGTTGACGACGAGGTAGTGCGCCTTGCCGTCTCCCTGGGGCACGAAACTCCACTTCAAGCCCGTCGGGAATCCGGCTCCGCCGCGGCCTCGCAAGCCCGTGTCCTTGACCGTCGTGATGATGGCGTCGGGATCCATGCCGAGCGCGGTGCTGAGGGCGCGGTATCCACCGTGGCGGCGGTAGCCCTCGAGGGTGAAGAGATCGGGGACGTCCCAGTGCTCGGTGATGACCGGGGTCAGCGGCGTCATGACCGTCCCTCCGATGGGGCCGCCGGAGCACTCATGCCGTGCTCGCGCGCGTAGGTGAGTCCGGCCAGCATCATCGAGTCGGCCTCGCCACCCTCGCCCGCGAGTCCGTCGACGGGGAAGGCGAGGGTCCGCTCGGTCGCCTGGAAGTCGCGGATGACAGGACCACGCGTCGACACGACCTCTTCCCCCCGGGCGAGGCGGTCGATGACCTCGACAGCGCTCTGCGGGGTCTGGCAGTCCATGAACTCCCAATCGACCGTCATCACGGGCGCGTGGGTGCACGCGGCCTGGCACTCGATGCGCTCGAGCCAGAAGGTGCCATCGGCATCACGCTCGTCATGTCCCGCGCCGAGGCGCTCGGAGACCGCGTCGTAGACCGCATCTCCTCCGAGCAGCGCGCACAGGGTATTGGTGCAGACGCCGATGTGATGCTTGCCCACGGGGCGCCGCTTGTACATCGTGTAGAACGTCGCAACGGCAGTGACTTCCGCCGTTGCGAGGCCCAACTCATCGGCAATGATCTGCATCCCCTCAGGGGTGACCTCGTCGTCGATGCTCTGCACGAGGTGCAGCAGGGGCATGACCGCCGATCGGGAATTGGGGTATCGAGCGATGATCTCCCGCATCTGCGCCATCACGCTCTCGTCGTAGGACATCAGCGATCCACCCCACCCATGACCGGGTCGATGCTGGCCACCGCGGCGATGACGTCGGAGATCATGCTGCCGTTCGACATGGCGGCTGTGGCCTGCAGGTTGTTGAATGACGGATCGCGGTAGTGGACGCGGTAGGGGCGTGTGCCGCCATCGCTGACGATGTGGACCCCGAGCTCGCCGCGGGGCGACTCGATGGCGGAGTAGACCTGTCCGGTCGGGACGGTGAAGCCCTCGGTGACGAGCTTGAAGTGATGGATCAGTGCCTCCATCGATTGGGACATGATCTCCTTGATGTGCTCCGGAGAGTTGCCCTGACCGTCGCCGCCGATCGACAGGCGAGCGGGCCAGGCGATCTTCTTGTCCTCGATCATGACCGGCCCGGGGCGGAGGCGGTCGAGCGCCTGCTCGACGAGCTTGATGCTCTCCTGCATCTCGGCGACGCGGATGAGGAAGCGACCGTAGGCGTCGCACGTGTCCTGCGTCGGGACGTCGAACTCGTAGGTCTCGTAGCCGCAGTACGGCTGGGACTTGCGCAGGTCATGGGGCAGGCCCGTGCTGCGCAGGATGGGTCCCGTGATGCCGAGGGCCATGCACCCCGCGAGGTCGAGGTAGCCCACGCCGACGGTGCGGCCCATCCAGATCGCGTTGTCCACGAGCAGGTCGGCGGTGTCCTTCATGCGCTTGCGCAGGAGGGGCAGCGTCTCGCGGATGCGCGCGACCTGGTCGTCGGTGATGTCCTGGGCGACTCCCCCGGGTCGGACGAAAGCGCTGTTCATGCGTAGACCCGTGACCATCTCGAAGATGTCGAGGATCAGCTCGCGCTCGCGGAAGCCGAAGGTCATTGCAGTGAGCGCACCGAGTTCCATGCCGCCGGTCGCGAGGGCGACAAGGTGGGATGAGATGCGGTTGAGCTCCATCATGAGCACGCGGATCGTGCTGGCGCGCTCCGGGATCTGATCGGTGACGCCGAGCAGCTTCTCGACCCCGAGGCAGTACGCCGTCTCGTTGAAGAACGGCGAGAGATAGTCCATGCGCGTCACGAAGGTCACGCCCTGGGTCCAGGTGCGGTACTCCATGTTCTTCTCGATGCCGGTGTGCAGGTAGCCGATCCCGCAACGAGTGTCGACGACCGTCTCTCCCTCGAGTTCCAGGATCAGTCGTAGGACTCCATGGGTCGACGGATGCTGCGGCCCCATGTTGACGACGATGCGCTCGCGCTCGCCCTCGTCAGGGGTGGAGATCGAATCCCAGTCGCCGCCGGAGACGGTGTAAACCGTCCCCTGACCGGTCTCATAGGACAGCGAGTAGGGGTCCTCCACGGGAAGTTCACCCTCGTAGACGATGCCCTCGTCGGCGATGCTCTGGTCGGTTGACATCAGGTGTAGGCCCTCCGCTGGTCCGGCGGCGGCACTTCGGCGCCCTTGTATTCGACCGGGATGCCGCCAAGGGGGTAGTCCTTGCGCTGCGGGTGCCCCGGCCAGTCATCGGGCATCTCGATCCGTGTGAGTGCCGGGTGCCCCTCGAAGACGATCCCGAAGAAGTCATAGGTCTCGCGTTCATGCCAGTCGTTGGCGGGGTAGACGGACACGATCGACGGGATCCTCGCATCAGAGTCGGGGCAGGTCACCTCGACGCGGATCCGACGATTGTGAGTGACCGACAGGAAGGGATAGACCGCGTGAAGTTCTCGACCCGCATCGGCGGGGTAGTGCACGCCGTTGACGCCCATGCACATCTCGAATCGCAGGGCGGGCTCGTCCCGCAGCACCGTGACGAAGGGCAGGAGGTGCTCGCGTCGGACGACGAAGGTGATCTCGTCGCGATCGACGACGACCCGCTCGACCGCGGTCGCCATCGGCAGGCCCTGATCAGCGAGGGCGAGTTCGATCTCGTCGGCGGCCGCGTCGAACCAGCCGCCGTAGGGGCGCTCGGTCGGCCCTGGCATGACGATGGGAGCCACGAGACCACCGAAGCCCGACGTGTCCCCGCCGTCCTGCGCCGAGAAGGCGCCGTGGCGTACGCCGATGATCTCGAGTTCGCGCACATCCTCAGGCATCACGGTTGCGCTCGCGGCGACCTCGAGGCCCGCCTCGGCCGGTGACACCGACTGCTGGTCGCTCATCGCAGGAGTCCTCGCATCTCGAGCGTGGGGGCAGCGGTGAGGGCCGCGACCTCGAGCTGCTCCTGCTCGCGGACCGCGTTGACACCGAGCTTCATGTCCTGGATCTGATCGTGGATCTTGAGGATGGCGTCGATGAGCATCTCCGGGCGCGGCGGGCAGCCCGGGAGGTACATGTCGACGGGCACGACGTGATCGACACCCTGGACCACGGCGTAGTTGTTGAACATCCCACCGCTGCTTGCGCACACGCCCATGGCGAGGACCCACTTGGGATTGGGCATCTGGTCGTAGATCTGGCGCAGCACCGGAGCCATCTTCTGGCTGACACGACCGGCGACGATCATGAGATCGGCCTGGCGCGGCGACGCGCGGAAGACCTCCATGCCGAAGCGGGCGAGGTCGTAGCGCGGTCCGCCGGTCGCCATCATCTCGATGGCGCAGCACGCCAGACCGAAGGTGGCGGGCCAGAGCGACCCCTTGCGTGCGTAGCCGGCAACCTTCTCCACGGTGGTCAGCAGCACACCGGACGGCAACTTCTCCTCAAGGCCCATGGCTAGTCCCAATCCAGTCCGCCGCGACGCCATTCATAGACGTACGGCACGGTGAGGTTGAACAGGAACAACATCATCGCGAGGAATACGAAGAGCGGCAATTGGTCGAAAGCCACGGCCCAGGGGTAGAGGAACACGATCTCGATGTCGAAAATGATGAACATCATCGCCGTGAGGTAGTACTTCACGGGGAAGCGGCCGCCGCCCATGGGCTGGGGGGTGGGGTCGATGCCGCACTCGTAGGCATCCACCTTGGCCCGGTTGTAGCGCTTCGGGCCGGTGAACGTGGTGAGGGTCACACTGAAGATCGCAAAGCCCGCGGCCAGGAGTCCGAGGACGAGGATGGGCGCGTAGGAACTCACCACACTCCTCCGAACGATCCTGCGGGTGAGTCGCGGCGGCGACGCCGACTCACCGGGTCCTCGCCCGGGGCCAAGCGCCCCGTGCGCTCGCAGTCTAGCCGCGCGCTTCGCGCGTCAGCGCCGACCCCGGTGCAGGGCAACGATCCCGCCGGTGAGGTTGAGCCACTCGACGTCGCGCCATCCCGCCGCGGTCATCATCCGGGCCAATTCCGCCTGATCCGGCCAGGCTCTGATCGACTCCGCGAGATAGACGTACGCCTCCGGATTGGACGAGGCGCGGCGCGCTATGCCCGGCAGAGCACCCATGAGGTAGCGCGAGTAGATGGTGCGGAAGGGTCCGAACCAGGGGTGGGAGAACTCGCACACGACCAGCCGACCCCCGGGCCGGGTGACGCGCGCCATCTCAGCGAGTGCGGCCGACGGATCCGCGGTGTTGCGAAGACCGAAGGAGATGGTCACGGCATCGAATGACGCGTCCGCAAAGGGAAGCCTCAGGGCGTCGCCTGCGACGAAGGGCAGATCGGGCTCGCGGCGCCGCCCCACGGCCAGCATCCCCTGGGAGAAGTCGCAGGGGACGACCGTCGCCCCTCGGGCTGCCATGGGCGCGCTCGAGGTGCCGGTGCCGGCAGCGAGGTCCAGGACACGTTCCCCCGGCCGTGCGCCGACGGCGTTGACGACCGCCCGGCGCCAGAGCCGGGTCTGGCCGAGGGCCAGGAGGTCATTGGTGAGGTCGTAGCGCTCGGCCACCTCGTCGAACATCGCCGCCACCTCGGTGGGCTGCTTGTCCAGATCCGCGCGGGCCATGTCGGCATCCTCCCAGCGCGGATTCGCCACGGCATGCCGGGAGGCCATGGAGGCGGCTCTGCCGACTCGCCGTGCTGGCACGACAGGGGCGGCTCTGCCGACTCGCCGTGCCCCATACGGGGCCGTACCCTCAGGGCGTGGCTATCCCGGTCCTTGGCACCACGGCTGCGCCACGCGTGCGGACGATGCCCGTGGAAGACCCCGGCCCCCTGCTCGACCGACTGCCCGACACTCACGGCACGGCATGGGTCCGCGACGGCGAGGGACTCGTGGGCTGGGGCGTGGCGGCCTCACTCGACGTCACCGGCGACGAGCGCTTCAGCCGCACGCAGCGCTGGTGGGCCGAGTGGTGCCGGACCGCCGATGTCGATGACCCGCTGCAACTACCCGGCACCGGACCGGTCGCCTTCGGTTCCTTCACCTTCGACCCCGAGCCCACGTCGGGTCGCACCTCGCGCATCGTCGTCCCGCGTGCTGTGCTCGGCCGCCGCGACGGACGCGCCTGGCTGACCGTCGTCGACGATCCCGATGATCTGCTCCCCGCTGATTCGCTCCTCCCGGCACCCGAGGCGCCCGAGCCACCCACGCGTGTCGACTGGGGTCGGGGTACTCGCACGTCCGAGGAATGGAAAGAAGCCGTCAGCGAGGCCATCGAGCGCATTGGCCGTGGCGAGGTCGACAAGGTCGTGCTTGCCCGCGATGTCATTGCCGAGGTAAGCGACGATTTTGATCCGCGCTATCTCTTGCAGCGTCTCACGTCCGCCTACCCCGAGTGCTGGACATTCCAGGTCGATGACATGGTCGGCGCCACTCCGGAACTCCTGGTTCGCCGTACCGCAGACACCGTGCTGTCGCGGGTGCTTGCCGGCACGGTTAAGAGGCGCGGGGATGAGAGTGAGGATGCCGGGCTCGCCGAGGCACTTCTCGGCAGCGGCAAGGACCTGGAAGAGCACGAGTTCGCCGTCCGCTCCGTCGCCCGGGCGCTGGGCCACCACTGCACCGACCTGCGGGTGCCTCAGCGACCGCACGTGCTGCGGCTCGCCAATGTGCAGCACCTCGCGACCGACGTGACCGGGCGACTCGCCGACGGGGCACCGGTCCTCGCACTCGCAGCGTCGCTGCATCCGACCGCGGCGGTGTGCGGTACGCCGACCGAGCGCGCCTGGGCGATGATCCACGAACTCGAGGGCATGGATCGCGGCCGCTACGCCGGACCAGTCGGCTGGTTCGACAGTCGCGGCGATGGAGAGTTCGGGATCGCGCTGCGTTGTGCGGAGATCAGGCCAGGATCCCTGCGGCTCTTCGCCGGATGCGGCATCGTGAGCGGTTCCGACCCCGAGGCGGAACTCGCCGAGTCGCGAGCCAAGCTCGCGCCCATCCGTCAGGCCCTGGCGTAGCCCCCTCGCTATGACGCCGCCGAGTGCGGATCACACCTAGGCTGACCCCGTGGGCGAGAGCGCAGCACGTCTGGAGCGACGACAGCGCGTACTGGCGGCAGCGCACGATCTCTTCGAGGACCGCGGTGTCGCCGCGACATCGCGTCGGGCCGTCGCCGAGGAGGCCGACGTCGCGACCCGCACCGTGAGTGCGATTGCATCCAGTCGCACTGCCCTACTCGCCCTCGTCACGGCCGACCTGCCCTTCCCTCCCACATCTCAGCGCATCCAGCAGCAGGCGAGTGAGTCGACGAACGAAGCACTTCAGACGATCCTCACCGCCGCACGCGACGCCTTCGGTGCACCCGCGTCCGTCTGGGACGTCATCGAACTGCAGGCCACGGTGCTCGCGCCCTTCAATGCCGAGCTCGAGGACGTCGTGCGCGCCCGCGTCGCCATGCGCTGGGATGCCGCGCGCACCGTCGTGCGCCAACTGCGCGGCGAGGGCGCCGTCGACAGCACCATCGATGACGATGCCGCGACCTTGCACCTGCTGGCGGTCGGCGCTGGTCTGGCCCTGCTGGATGGACTGACCCCACGTCCGGTCGAGGCGAGCGCATGGGTGCGCCTCACCTCGCGGCTACTCGAGTCACTCGCCGCAATCGACCCGCCCGGCCATGCGTATGAGGGCGGTCGCGCGCCCTGGCGTATCCGCGTCGTGGCCCCAGCCACTCCCGCGTCGACGGCGCGCGTGCTCCGGGTCCTCGCCCTCGTCGGTGCCGACGTCGTCACGCTCTTCACCCACGCCCAGGACGACGGGACACAGCTCATCGACCTGCTGTGCTCGGCTCCGGAGCAACTCGATCGCGACGACCTCACCCGCAGCCTCGCGACGGCGGGCCACCGCGTCCTGGTCGCACCGGGGGCGCCAGAGGATGAGCACGACCTGGTCACCCGCATCCTCGATGTCGCGACCGAGCTCGTGGAGCATCCGGAGCGAGCACCCCGAGCGGCCGCCGAACTCGTCCTCGCCGACTCGTGGACCGTCGAGCCCGCGACGGAGGGCGCCGACGCGACAAGCGAGGTCATGCGCCTGCAGTGGACTCCCGACCACCACGTCGTGCTCCGGCGCGAGGGTGCGCCCTTCGTCGCGGTCGAGCGATCACGAGCGTCGGCCCTGCTGCGTCTGGTCGATGCGGTGGCCACGTCGCCGGCCCAACCGGATCGCGAAGGCTACGCCGGACCGCCGGGACGGCCAGGAGGCTTCGGCTGGGTCGAATATCTCCGTGACGGCACGCGCGTCGTCATCCGCTTGGCGCGACCGGAGGATGCCGAAGGGGTCGCCGAGATGCACGAGCGCTCTTCCGAGACGACCCGCTACCAGCGCTACTTCACGCCGATCACCGACTGGCGCGAGGATCAACTCCGCCGGGTGGCCGGCGGCCATCGCGGTGCGACACTCGTCGCTGTCAACTGGCGCGGCGACATCGTCGGGCTGGGCAATGTGTTCCCGGATCGGCCAGGCGAGACGACCACCGCCGAGATCGCCGTCATCGTCGAGGATGCCTGGCAGGGCCGGGGCCTCGGCGCACGCCTCCTCGCGCACCTCATCGAATTGGCGCGCCGGCAGGGTTTCCGTGACGTAGTCGCCCTTGTCCTGGCCAGCAACTCCGGGATGGTCCGCTTGCTGGAGCGCCTCGACCTCGACTGGACGCGCGATACCGATCCCGAACTCGGTCACACGATCGTCCGCATGACCGCACCCCTCAGCTGAGCGCTGCATCCACCTTGGACTGCAGCTCGCGGACCAGGGCGGCCTCCGACTCGCGGGGTGTGCAGCGCGCGATGACGATCCGCACGCCGGGCGCCGTCCGGGCGAGCTCGTCCTGCAGCGCGCCGGCCGTCTCCACGGTGACGATCTCGACTCGCGGCGCAGCCAAGAGCGCGGACAGATCAGCGCCGTGCGCAGTGCCGAAGACGCGTTCGAAGTCGGCCGCGAAGTCCGCTGCTCCCTGCTCGAGCTGGGAGAAGATCCCTCCGCCGTCGTTGTCGGCGACGACATAGACGAGTTGCGGCAGTGACTCCCTCGCCGGAGCGATGAGCGCGTTGCGGTCGTAGATGGCCGTGAGATCCCCCACGAGCGCGTACGTCGTCCCCGAGGGATGCCCATCGCCCCAGGCCACGGCCGCACCCCACGCGGTCGACAACACGCCATCGATGCCGGAGGTGCCTCGATTGGCGATGCAGGTCGCGCGCAGGACGCCGCCGTAGAGCGACATGTGACGAACGGGCCATGACGGCCCGATCACGATGAGGTCGTCCTCATGCGCCGTCTCCGCGACGAGACGCGCGACAAGCGGGCCCGTGAGAGCGGTCGGACCACCGGCTGCTCCTCGTACACCCAACTCGTTGATCACGACGCGATCGGCGACGTCGTCGGCCGCCCGCCAATGCGCAGCCCACTGCGGATCGACCGGCCCAGCGCCGACAGGCACGGCATCGACGATGGCCTGCGCGGACTGCACGGGATCGACACGACCGAGGGACGGGGGCACGTCGACAGCGATGTGGATCGGCGCATCGCGCAGCACGCGGGACACGGATCGATGCAAGCCCACCCGGCCGATGGTGACGACCACGTCGGGCACGAAAGCGCCGGCCCAGGGCGAACCGAGAAGCAGGGGACCGTGCTTGAGCGCCAGTGGATGCGACGACAGGTTGCCCGAGGGCTCGCTGATCACCGGCCATCCCATCGCCGACGCGAGGAACGACGCATCGCCGAGCACGCCCTCGTCGTCGAAGTCGCCCGCGATGAGAAGGCCGCGCACCGCGGGAGCATCGACAAGGGTCGCCAGGGGCACCTTCGTGCGCTGGCGTCCACCTCGCGGGCGCCGGGTGACGTCGCCGACCACGTGCTCCCCGGCGCCGACCAGCGGCTCGGAGAAGGGTGCGTTGAGGTGGACTGGGCCCAGGCGATCGCCGGTCGCGGTCGCGAGCGCGGCCGCGACGACGTCCTTGACGGCGCGCTCATCCATGCCCTCGAGGTCTTCGGCCACCACTGGATCCACGCCGTAAATCCCGCGCTGGTCGATCGTCTGGTTCGCACCGGTGCCCCGCAGGGCGCCTGGCCGATCGGCCGTGACGGCGATGAGCGGCACACCGGAGTAGGCCGCCTCGACGAAGGCCGGATGCACGTTGACTGCTGCCGTGCCCGACGTGGTGATCACAGCGACGGGATCACCCGACACTCGCGCCAGCCCCAGCGCGAGGTATCCAGCGCTGCGCTCATCGATGCGCACGTGCAGGCGCACGAGCCCGGAGCGCTCAGCATCGGCCAGCGCGAGAGCCAAGGGAGCCGAGCGCGATCCCGGGGCGACCACGGCGTCACGGACCCCGCCGGCGATCAACTCCTCGACGATGGCGACAGCCAGGCGCGGCGACGGGACCTGCATGCGGGAAGGCTCTCACGCATCAAGGGCCGCGACGAGCCCGGCTCCACCGGCGTCCCAGGCGTCGACGAGTCGCTGCCGCCACCAGCGCGCACGCTGATCACCGACCAGGTCTCGCGCCGCCATGAGGGCATCGAGATCCGGTGCGATGCGCTCGACCGGGAGGTGACCGTCGAAGGGCACCAACGGTGGGGCGATGACGTCACGTGCGAGCAATGACCCCGTGCCGAGGCCGCACGCGGGCGGATCCCCCGTGAGCGCCGCGGCCAAGGCAAGTCCGCTCGCCAAGCCGACAGCCGAGTCGAGCGCACCGCTGACGACGACCGGCCCTCCCCAGGATCGAGCGAGCGAGAGCGCGGCGGCGACGCCTCCGAGCGGGGCGACCTTGAGGATGACGATGTCAGCGGCCTCGAAGGCGCGGGGATCGCCGAAGCGCACCGACTCGTCCAGGGCCACGGGGATGTCGAGTCCGCGCCTGAGCTCCAGGGTGTCGTCGATGCTCGCGCATGGCTGCTCGACGTATTCGATGTCGTACGCCGACAGTCGGCCCAGAGCTCGTCGTGCGTCCTCGGCGGACCATCCACCATTGGCATCGAGTCGGATGCGCACCGGCTCGGGACCGCCGATCGAGGCGAGGGCGCTATCCGCCGCGTGTCGCACCGCCGCCACCCGAGCCTCGTCGTCAGCGAGGACTTCGCCAAGTGCTGCGACCTTGATCTTGATGGTGGTGCACCCGTGCTCGAGCACGGCTTGGCGTGCGAGCGCGGCCGCTTCGTCCGCGGGCACGGCCGGCACGATCGCGTTAACCGGGACGATCTCGCGCCGGGGCTCCGGCCAGGCCCCGAACGCTGCCTCCACCGCTGAGGCGAGCCAGAGAGCGCACGCGCGGGGGGAGTAGTCGTCGAAGGGAGCGAAGTCGCCCCACCCGCTCGGACCGCGGATCAACAGGCCTTCGCGGACTGTGATGCCGCGGAAGCGCCGTGTCAGCGGCAGGGCATAGGGCACCGCGTCATGCAGGATCGCTGCGAGGGGGACGTCCACGACTGTCAGGGGCGGCGCGGGAACTTCGTGAAGTCGGGGGACCTGCGCTGCGCATAGGCATCCCGGCCCTCCTGGGCCTCCTCGGTCATGTAGAACAGCAACGTCGCATCTCCCGCCAATTGCTGCACGCCTGCCAAGCCGTCGTCGACCGCATTGTGAGACGCCTTGAGCATCCGCAGCGCGAGCGGGGACAGGTCCAGCATCTGCTGCGCCCAGGCGACCGTCTCGCGCTCGAGGTCGGCGAGGGGGACCACGGCGTTGACCAAGCCCCAGTCGAAGGCCTGCTCGGCGCCATACTGCCGGCAGAGCATCCACACCTCGCGCGAGCGCTTCTGGCCGATGGTGCGTGCGAGGAGGCCTGAGCCGTACCCGCCATCGAAGGAGCCGACCTTGGGTCCGGTCTGACCGAAGCGCGCATTGGCGGCAGCGATGGACAGGTCGCACACGACGTGCAGGACATGACCGCCGCCGATCGCGTACCCGGCAACCATCGCGATGACAGGCTTCGGCGTACGGCGAATCTGCACCTGGAGGTCAAGGACGTTGAGGCGGCCGATGCCCTTCTGAGCGACGTCGTCGTCGCCGATGTAGCCGTCGTCACCGCGGATCATCTGGTCGCCACCGCTGCAGAAGGCCCAGTCCCCCTGGCCGGTGAGGATGATGACGCCGATGTTGTCGTCGTCGCGCGCCCGGTTGAGGGCATCGGCCATCTCGAACAGCGTCTGCGGCCTGAACGCATTGCGCTTGTGGGGTCGGTTGATGGTGATCTTGGCGATGCCGCTGGCCTCCCCCGACGAGTGCTCGTAGCGAATGTCGGAGTAGTCACCCGCGCTCACCCAGGTGCAGGCGGGCACGATGCTCGAGTAGCCCGGGTCGGTGAAGGCTGGCGAATCCTCCTCCACGACCGGGGACAGGGGATAACGCGTGCGGGAATCGAACTCCTGCGCCACCGACAACTCCTTCGTGCGGGCCGGCGGGGATGGGCCGACCACGGACAACCTAGTCAGGCCTACGCTCGTCCGCATGGCGGCACTCCCCCTGCACGTGGTCGAGGTAGCCCCCGGGCCGGAGGGTGTCGTCGCTGCACGCGCCGCATTGAGCGATCGCCTCGCTGGCGACGGCCCGGCGTTCGCTCTCGTGCCTCGACCCGGCCCGCGCGTGCCGGGCGACTACGTGGCATTGATACGCCGAGGTATCCGGCCCGAGATGCCCGTCGACAACCCCGACGCGGCCTTCGTCGCCGCGACCAGCGGATCGACGGGTGAGCCTCGGGGTGTCGTCGTCACGCGCGACAACCTGCGCGCTGCCGTCGAAGCATCGTGGGAGCGGATCCCGGGACTCCGCGACTGCGCGTGGGTGCTGGCACTACCGGTCACCTCGATCGGCGGATTCGGAGCGATCGTCCGGGCCCACCTCGCGGGGACACCGCTGCATGCCCTCCCCTCCGTCGGCGGGGCCGCCCCCTTCGACGCCCGCGATGTGATCGCGCTCGATATCGCGCAACCTTTCGCCATCTCCTTGGTGCCGCAGCAATTGGTCGACATGCTCGAATCAGCCGAGGCGACTGCGTGGCTCAGCCAGGCGACAGCCGTGCTCGTCGGAGCTGCTGCGACCCCCGAGCCGCTGGCGATGAGGGCCCGCGATGCGGGTGTGTCCCTCGTGACGACGTACGGCATGACGGAGACGACCGGCGGCTGCGTCTATGACGGCCTCCCCCTGCCGGGAGTCCGCGTCGAGATCAGCGACGACGGACGCATCGAGGTGATCGGCCGGCAGGTGACCGCCGGCTACCGGGACGGCGATGAGCACTTCAGCGGCCACGGTGTCGACCGCCGCTTCAGCACGTCCGATCACGGTGTGTGGGAGGCAGGCCTGCTGCGCATCACGGGACGAACAGACGACGTCGTCACGGTCCACGGGGTCAACGTCGCCCTCGGCGCGATCGAGTCGGTCATCCGATCGATGGTGGGCGTGCGCGACTGCGCGGTCGTTGCCATCCCCGACGACCGCCAGGACCACCGGATCATCTCCTACGTCGTATCCGAGGATCCAGGCGTGATCGCGATGATCAGCCCCGGCGTCGTCGAGCAGCTCGGTGGCGCCGCACGCCCGGATGTGGTTGCGGTCGATGCCCTGCCCCTGCTGCCCAATGGCAAGATCGACCGCCTCGCCCTGCGCACAGCAGGCGAGTGACCGGAGGAACCATGGCCAGCACACGGGAGTGGATCGAGGGTGCACGCCCGCGCACCCTCGGTGCCGCCGTGGCACCCATCGCCGTCGGCACCGGCGTGGCAGCGTCGGTGGGCGCACTCCATCCGCTTCGCGCGCTGCTAGCACTCGTGGTCATGCTCGCCGCGCAGGTCGGGGCCAACTACGCCAACGACTACAGCGACGGAGTGCGGGGCACCGACAGGGACCGCGTCGGACCCGTGCGGCTCGTCGGCCAAGGGTTGGCCGCGCCCGCTCAGGTGCGCAGGGCCGCACTCGCCAGTCTCACCGTCTCGGCGATCGCCGGGCTGACCCTCGTCGCGGTGATCGGCCAGTGGTGGCTCCTTCTCGTCGGGGCTGCCGCCTTGCTCGCTGCCTGGCTCTACACCGGCGGACCCCGACCGTACGGCTACCTCGGCCTTGGCGAGGTCTTCGTCTTCGTGTTCTTCGGGGTGGTTCCCGTCGTCGGCACGGCCTACGTGCAAGCCCTCGCTGTCCCGACCTCGGCATGGGTCGCATCGATCGGCGTGGGGGCACTTACCTGTGCTGTGCTCGTGGCCAACAATCTGCGCGATATCCCCAGCGACGCTGAGGCAGGCAAGGTCACGCTGGCCGTGAGGTGGGGTGATCGGGCGACGCGCATCGCCTACGTCGTGCTGATCGTGTCCGGCTTCGCCGTCATCGTGCCCTTGGCGCTACCCGCGGGACTGGGCTTGACCTTCGCTTGGGTCGCCCTGCTCGGGATCGTCTTCGCCATCGGACCGCTGCGAGCCATCGCTCGTGGCGATGTGGGGAGAGCCCTGGTCCCCGTCCTCCAAGGGACCGGCCTGCTCGTGCTGACCTACGGCCTGCTGCTCGGGCTGGGCATCGGACTGTCCTGATTCGATCGGCTCGTCCCAGTCCTCCGCAGTGCGGCTTCGCTCGATGCGGTCATTGATGCGACTGAAGGCCCCGGCCAGGCCGATGCTGGCTCGGTCGCGTGACCTATCGAGCGCGATGAAACTGATGACCCCGGAGATGACCACGGCGATCGCAATGGCGAGCAGACCACGGATCGGGGTCACCACCTGGATCAGGAGCCAGACAGCCGCCAGCAGGGCCACTCTCAGCCCGGTGTAGATCGCGATCCCACGCACCCCTCCACGCTAGGCGCGCACGAGCGACCAGGTCACACGGGGGTTATCGTGTCCGTGGGAGGTGAGCATGCTCAGAGTCGTCGCGGCCCTGCTCGGGCTAGCGGTCTACATCTGGTTCATCGTCGATGTGCTGCGCACATCGAGTTCCAACGTGCGCACCCTCCCGAAGTTCGTCTGGCTCATCATCGTGATCCTCATCCCGCTTCTCGGCGGCGTCCTGTGGCTGCTCGCCGGTCGGCCGAGGGGACAGGGGAGGCGGCGGCGGCGCGGCCCGGTCGCCCCCGACGACGATCCGGCATTCCTCCGGCAGCTCGATGACGACGCCTGGGTCGAGCGCATGAAGCGTCGCCGCGGGGAATCCGACGGGCAGGCCCAGGGACAGGCGCCGGCCTAGCTCGCGACCGACCTACAGCCCGGCGTACGAGTGCAGGCTGTTGACGAAGATGTTGACGCCGAAATAGTTGATGAGGAACGACACGAAGCCCAGAAGCGAGATGTACGCCGCGCGACGTCCGCGCCAGCCCGCGGTCGAGCGAGCATGCAGGTAGCCCGCGTAGATCACCCACGTGATGAAGGCCCACGTCTCCTTGGGGTCCCAACCCCAGTAGCGACCCCAGGCGTACTCGGCCCAGATCGCGCCACTGATGACCGCGAACGTCCACAGCGGGAACGCGAACGCCAGGATGCGGTAGGCGAGGGTGTCCAGGCGTGAGGCATCCGGCAGGGCCGCGACGATGCCGGTCACGTGGCCTTTGCGCTCGGCTCGCTCGCGCCACAGGTACAGCGCCGAGATCGCAGCGGCGACGGAGAATGCGCCACCGCAGATCACCGCGGCGGCGACGTGGATGATGAGCCACCACGAGCGCAGGGCCGGCACGAGCTGGGCGGCCTCGGTGTAGAGGACCGTCACGGCCAGTCCGAGGCTGAGGATGCTGAGGAAGATCACCGGCAGTCCGAGCCACCTGATGTCGCGGCGCAGGGACACGACGAGGAAGACCGCGAGGATGCCGAACGTCCAGGTGAGGGAGAACTCGTACATGTTGCCCCAGGGCACGCGCCCGGCCCAGAGGCCACGCAGCACCAGGCCGACCAGCAGGAGACCGCTCGCCAGCCAGGTCAGCGCCATCGCGATGTTGCCCGCGCGTCGACCCGGGCCGTCGGGGACCGGGGCGTCGTCATCGGACGGGCCGGGACGCTCCGGGGCTCCCCCGCCCGCGGTCACCAGCTCGGGGGTCATCACTCGCCGGCCGCGAGCGGCGAAGCTCACGGCGAAGGCGATGAGGGCGGCGACGAGCACGAGCATGGAGGAGTAGACCGCGAGATTGCTCCACTCGGCGAGTGACGCAGAGGTCATGTGCGAGATGTCCTTCCTCCGAGGGCCTCGGCCACGGCATCGACGTCGGGGCGGAGGTCGGCTTCATCACTGCGGGCAAGCCCGGCGACGGTCACCACGGTAGACCCATCTGATGCCTCGCTCACGCGCACCCAGACGCGGCGACGCTGGATGAACAGCGACATCATCAGGCCGGCCAACGCGATGATGGCGGCCACAAGTGCGGGTTCCTTGCCAGGATCGTGCGCGATCTGGAAGGACGCCCATCGACTGAGCCCCGTGAACTCCACCGTGCCATTCCCACCGGGCAGATCCCAGGTGTCGCCCACGCGGAGCGCCTCGATCCCGAGTTGTGTCATCCCCTCGGTGTCGAGGCGGTAGATGCTCTGAGGCACTCCGGAGTCCAGGCCGAGATCACCGGCCCAGGCGGACAGGAAGACGGCGGGGTCGTCGGCCTCGGGGAACGTGGAGTGGGGACCGCGGATCTCATCGACCGCCGCGGTGGGCAGGAAGAGACCCTCGATGCCGATGGAAGGTGTCGCATCCGGCGCCTTGAGAACACCGGTTGAGGTGAGGTTGCCGTCCTGCGGCAGGAACACCACGCCTTCATCGTGGACGACGCGTCCGAGCGCGTCGGTGAGACGGAACTCCGGCGCGTAGCCGTGGCCGACGAGGAAGACCTTCGCGCCGTCGATGCTCAGAGGTTCGTTGACACGCACCATCGCATCCTGAGGAGCCGATCCCGGCGTGGGCCAGAGGGTGAGTTCAGCCTCGAACAGGCGCGGTGCTCCGCGCTGAGCCTCTCCGCGTTCGAAGTCGACGCGGAAATCGTCGAGGATGAAGGCGAACGGCGGCAGCGCGGCCGGATCCGCGAGTCGCCCGCCTCCCCAGGCGTCGTACTGCGTCAAGGTGTCGGAGAAGCCGCTGCCCTCGCGCACGATGACGTTGCCACGCCAGCCGAAGAGAGCGCCGTAGCCCACGGCGATGAGCAGCGCGATGAGAGCCGCATGGAAGAGCAGGTTGCCTGTCTCGCGCCAGTAGCCCTTCTCGGCGGACACCCATCCGTCGCCACGGGCCACCCGCCAGCGACGTCCGGCCAGGTCCTCGCTGGCCCGGTCGAGCACGGCCTGCGGGGCCGCATCGGTGGTCCAGGTCCGATGCTCGGGCATGCGGTCGAGGCGGCGCGGAGCATCGGGGGGAGCACTGCGCAGTGCCCGCCAGTGCAGTCGTGTCCGCGGCAGCACGCAGCCGATCACCGAGATGAAGAGCAGGAGATAGACAGCCGCGAACCACGGCGCGGCGTACACGTCGAAGAACCCGAGCCGGTCCAGCACCGGCCCCCAGGTCGGATTGCCCTCGATCCACTCGTTGACGCGGATCGGATCAGTGCCGCGCTGAGGGAGCACCGAGCCGGGAATTGCCGCGATGGCGAGGAGGAAGAGCAGGATGAGGGCGACCCGCATACTGGTGAGCTGGCGCCAGCACCACCGGGCGAAGCCCACCGCATCGAGCGGCGGCGGGGCCGCGGGCTCGGCGGGGGGCAGGTCGGTGGTCGTCGTCATCTCATGACCAGTCTGCCCCGGGCCTCCTGACGACGCGCTCCGAGGTGCCGGGGGTCCGCTGCTACAGGGGCGTCTCGAAGCCAGGGACCAGGGTGCGCATCCAGATCGTGATCGAGTCCCAGATGCCGGAGACGAGCAGGATGCCGATGGCCACCAGCAGGCCTCCGCCGATGCGCATGATCAGCACGTAGTGGCGGCGCACCCAGGCAAGCGTTCCCGCGGCCTGGCGGAAGAGCAGGCCCAGCAGGATGAAGGGCAGCCCGAGCCCGAGGCAATAGACGAAGGACAGCAGGGCGCCGCGCGCCGCACTGGCCTCGGTGAAGGCCAGGCTCTGCACCGCCGTGAGCGCCGGGCCAATGCACGGCGTCCAGCCCAGACCGAAGAGCACCCCGAGAATGGGAGCACCCCAGACGCTGTAGCTGGGCATCCGGTGCATGCGCCATTCGCGCTGCATCCCGGGCAGCACACCCATGAAGGACAGGCCCATGAGGATGACGATGACGCCCAGGACCCTGCTGATGACCGCCTGATACTCCAGCAGAAGGGAGCCGAGGCCGCCGAAAAGCAGCCCGTAGGACACGAAGACCACAGAGAAGCCCAGGACGAACAGCACGCTGCCGAGGAGGACGCGGCTCTTGACCGCGAGCGTGGTGGCACGGCGAGTCGGCAGAGCCCCCTCTGTCGTGCCGGCACGTCCTCGTGATGATTCCTCTCCCGCGATCTCCGCGCCGGTCAGACCGGTGACGTAGGAGAGGTAGCCGGGAGCGAGTGGGAGCACGCACGGGCTGGCGAATGACACGATGCCGGCGGCGAAGGCGAGGAGCATGGCGAACACCAGGCTCCCGCCCGCGACGGTCTCCGCGATGCCCACCTCAGCAGCCTACGACTTCTCGGCTTCCTCGATGAGCGCCAAGAGCGTGGCTTCCGTGACACGGCCGATGATGCGCCCAGCCACGCGCCCCTCGCGATCGACAACCAGGGTGGAGGGAATCGCCTGCGGCGGGAGCGTGTCGCTGAAGAGCAACTGCAGTCGCCCATCCTCGTCGATGACATTCGGGTAGGTGATGCCGTAGGCGTCGAGGAAGGCCAGGGCAGCCTCGCGGGTGTCGCGGGTGTCGAGTCCCACGAACTGAACCCCGTCGCCCTTCACCCGCTGCCAGACGGCCTCGAGGACGGGGGCTTCCGCCCGGCACGGTGCGCACCAGGATGCCCAGACATTGAGGACGACGACCTCGCCGAGGTGATCCTCGAGCCGGAACTCCCCACCCTCGAGCACCTCGCCCACGAGGTCCGGCGCTGGGCCGCGCTCCGATGGAGCGATGAGCACGATCGAGCCGTCGCCGGCGACGAATGCCGTGTCCGCTCCGCTTTGGACCGCGGCGCCGGAGCCGCAGGCGGCGAGAAACCAGACGGACGCGATGAGCAGGATCAGGCGACGCATGTATCGATCGTCACACGGGCGATGCGATCAGGCACCGCGACCCTTAGCACCGGGCAGGAGGTCAGCCGCGGGCTCGGAGTAGGTGATCCCCGCCAGCCTGTCTCCGTCGAATTCGAAGGAGGTCAGGGACGCGAGGGAGCACTCGCGTCGACGGGGGTCGTGCCACAGACGACGGTCCTCGGCGTGGAGCCGGGCGATCCAGATCGGGAGTTGGTGGCTCACGATCACCGACTCGCGGCCGCGACTGGCATCGCGCGCATCGTGGATGGCGTCGGTCATGCGCTCGGCGAGGTCGACGTAGGGCTCACCCCAGGAGGGCGTGAACGGGTTCCACAGATGCCGCCACGCGCGCGGCTGCCGCAGAACGCCGTCGCCGACACCCACGCGCTGGCCTTCGAACACGTTGTCGGCCTCGATGACCCGAGGATCGGTGGCGATCTCCAGACCATGCACTGCCGCGATGGGTGACGCGGTCTGCTGCGCCCTGTCGAGAGGCGAGGCGATGACGCGTGCGATATCCCGCCCGGCCAGGGCTTCGGCCGCGCGATCGGCCATGGCCCGACCCCGATCGGAGAGGTGGAAGTCAGGCAGGCGTCCGTAGAGCACGCCCTCAGGGTTGTGTACCTCACCGTGCCGCAGCACGTGAACAACGGTGCGGTCGGTGCTATCGCCCATGCCGCGACATCCCGGCTCAGGTCGCCTTGCGCCGAGCAGCAGCCCTGCGACGGCTCGGTCGCCACGACGCCTCGCCGGCCTCGAGCGACGCCAGGCGGAGCTCCTCGCCATGGGCAGCCAGCGCCTCGGCGAGCGCCAGAGGCGTCGGATCCTCGGCGAGCACATCGACGCGGAGGCCATGCTCCTCCGCGGTCTTGGCCGTCTGCGGACCGATGCAGGCGATGATCGTCGTGGTGTGCGGCTTGCCGGCGATGCCCACGAGGTTGCGCACGGTGCTGCTCGACGTGAAGAGCGCGGCATCGAAGCCACCGGACTTGATGGCCTCGCGCGTCTCGGCGGGCGGGGGTGCGGCACGGACGGTGCGGTACGCCGTGACGTCCTCGACCTCCCAGCCCAGCTCCGCGAGCCCGGCCGCGAGGGTCTCGGTCGCGATGTCCGCGCGCGGCAGGAACACCCGATTGATGGGGTCGATGAGCTCGTCGTACGGGGGCCACTCCTCGAGGAGTGCGCTCGTCGACGTCTCTCCCTCGGGTACGAGGTCGGGCTGCACGCCGAAGGCGACGAGTGCCCGGGCCGTGTCAGCGCCGACCGCCGCGACCTTGAGTCCGGCGAAGGAACGTGCGTCGAGGCCGTACTGCTCGAGCTTCTCCCGCACCGCGCGCACCGCGTTGACGCTGGTGAAGCCGATCCACTCGTATCGACCGGAGACGAGGCCGTGCACAGCGCGATCCATCTGCTGCGGGGTACGCGGCGGCTCCACGCTGATGGTGGCGACCTCGACGGGGATGGCTCCGAAGCGCACGAGTCGATCGAGGAGGTCATCCGAGCGGTCCTGAGTGCGGGGCACGAGCACGCGCCAGCCGAAGAGCGGCTTGACGTCGAACCACGCCATACGGTCGCGCTGCTCGACGACCTCGCCGACAACGACCACTCCCGGGCCGGCCTGCTTGGACGCCTTCACGTCCGCGGCCACATCCTCCAGAGTCGTCACGATCGAACGCTGCTCCAGGGTCGTCCCGCCGCGGGTGATGATCATCGGCGTCTCAGCGCTGCGGCCGGCACCGACGAGGGCCTTGGCGATCGACGGCGCCGAGTCGGCACCATCCGGCACGACGACGGTGACGCGATCGCGAGCGAGTGACGCCCAGTCGACATCGGGGTCGGACGCGCTGATGACGTGCACCTCGCGGCTGCGTCGGCCGGTCAGGCCGAGTCCGGCGTACGCCGGAACAGCCACCGCGTTGCTGACCCCGGGAGCGACCTCGAAGGGCACCTTGGCCTTACGAAGAGCAGCCGCCTCCACAGCAAGCGACCCGTCGAGGACCGGATCCCCCGCGAGCAGCCGCACCGTGCGCAGTCCCTCGCGCGCTGACTCGACGACGAGCTTCGCGCGACCGGCATGGTCGAGCGGGAGGCCCTTGGCATCGACCGCGGCCACGAGCACATCGTCGGAGGAGACGAGACCGCGCGCTATGTCAACGGCATCGAAGTCAGCGATGACTCGCTCGGCCGTGCGCAGCAGTTCTGCCGCGCGCAGGGTCAACAGCTCGGGATCGCCGGGGCCGGCCGCGACAAGGGCGACAGGACCGAGCTTCTTCTTGGTGCGGGTTGCGCTCACTGGGAACCTTCGGATCGTGGGTCAGTTGGGGGTATGCGGGCGGCTGCGGTCAGGCGCTCACCGCCCCGGGCTCGAGCGCCGCAGGTCGGAGGGGAGCGATGTCTGCCAGGGAGGACTGGCGCTGGCGGAACGCCAGGATCTGGAGTTCGACCCCGACATCGATGGCGCGCACCTCGACGCCCGCGGGCACCGCGAGGAATCGAGGGGCGAAGCTGAGGATGTGGCGCACGCCGGCCGCGACGAGGCGATCGCACGCGTCCTGGGCGGCCGATCCCGGCGTAGCGATGACACCGATCTGAGCACCCGAAGCGACGGTCGCGAGGTCGCTGAGTGGACGCACCGTGAGTTCATCGCTGCCGCATGACACGCCCGTGCCGACCACGCTGGGATCGACGTCGATGAGGCCGACAACCCGGAAGCCCCCTGTCGCGAAGCCACGGTAGGTCGCGAGTGCATGGCCGAGATTTCCCAGGCCGACGATGACGACGCCCAGCGGCTCGTGGACGCCGAGCCAGTCGGCGATGCTGCGATGAAGGAACTCCACGTCATAGCCGACACCCCGTGTGCCGAAGGACCCCAGATGGGACAGGTCCTTGCGCAATTTGGCGCTCGTGACACCGCTGCGCTCGGCGAGTTCCGCGGAGGAGACGGTGGGGATCCCAGCGGCCCTGAGCCGATCGAGGGCGTGGAGGTAGACCGGAAGCCGCTCCACGGTCGCCGTGGGGACCTCGTCACGAGCGCGCGAGGACGCGATGCGAAGGGACACGGTGAGACCTACCTGGCGAATCTGGCACGGCCGATGGCCGATGACGAGCCCCCAGGGTAGGCGCTTGTGAACACACGATACAAACCTCAACGGACGTTAGCGTCCGTTTATCGGTGGTCTAGGTGGCGGATGGCCTCGCCAGGGCACCCCTCAGCCGCTCCGCATCCACGTGCCAGAAGTCGTGCACCTCGCCATCGACGAGGACGACGGGGATCTGCTCGGCGAAGCGATCGGCCAGGATCGGATCGTCGAGGATCGACACCTCAGCCCAGGGGGTGCCGCTCTCCGCGCAGACCTCGGCCACCGTGATGCGAGCCTGATCGCAGAGATGGCAGCCGGGCTTGCCGACGAGGGTCACGCGCGAGTCGGCCACCCCCCTAGTCTGACGGAATGGTCCGTCGCTCGCCCGTCCTCCCCGCCTACCGCCATGCCGGCGAGGCGGCGGCCGCGGCCGCGGAGGTCACTCCGGCACCGGGGACGGGCTTCGACACCACCGCCGCGGCATTCTTCGACGTCGACAACACCGTGATGCGCGGAGCAAGCATCTTCCACTTCGCCGTCGGTCTGGCCCGTCGCAAGTTCTTCGACGCTCGGCAGGTCGTCGACTTCGGTCGACGTCAACTCCGATTCGTCCTCAGCGGATCGGAGGACCTCGAGGATATGGCCTCCGCCACCGCGTCGGCCCTGTCCTTCGTCGCGGGGCGACGCGTCGACGAACTCGTCGATCTCGGGGAGCGGATCTTCGACGAGGAGATGTCCGACAAGCTCATCCCGGGCACACTGGCGCTCGCCCAAGGCCACCTCGATGCGGGGCAGCGCGTCTGGCTCGTCACCGCGACGCCCGTCGAGCTCGCCACCATCATCGCGACCCACCTCGGGCTCACGGGGGCACTCGGCACCGTCGCGGAGGTGACCGACGGGGTCTACACCGGGCGCCTGGTCGGCGCCCCCCTTCACGGCCTGGCTAAGGCGGAAGCTGTCCGCGCCATCGCCGAGCGGGAGGGTCTTGATCTCGCCCGCTGCTCGGCGTACTCCGACTCCGCCAACGACATCCCCATGCTCTCGCTCGTCGGCCACCCGGTCGCGGTGAATCCCGACTCACTCCTTCGTGCGCATGCCCGAGCCAACGACTGGCCCATCCGTGACTTCCGGCGCCGGGCTAAGGCACGCCAGGCCGCCCTTCCGGCGCTAGCGGCCACCGCGGGCGTGGGCCTCGGCGTTGCTGCCGGATACGCGGCCGGTCGCCTCGCTCGCCGCTGACGCGCAGACGTGAGGGCTGACACGGACACACACGTCGCCAGGGATGCCGGGTCGAACTAGTACGTCGACTCGCGCTGGACAAGCAGCCTGTAGAGCGACTGCTGGATGCGTTCGCGCACGGCATCGGTGAGCTCCAGGACGGCCATCGGATCATCCGCCTGGTCGACGAGATCCTCGGTGTGCACCGGCTCGCCGAACTCGATGATCCACCGGCTGGGCAGCGGCACGAGCCCCAGCGGGCCCAGCCAGGGGAAGGTCGGGGTTATGGGGAAGTACGGCAGGCCAAGTAGTCGGGCCAGCGGGGTGATGCTCCCGAGCATCGGATAGGTCTCCTCCGCGCCCACGATGGCCGTGGGGATGATCGGCACCCCCGCGCGTAGCGCGGCGGAGACGAAGCCGCCCCGCCCGAATCGCTGCAGCTTGTAGCGCTCGCTGTA
>Ga0129336_10000135_pt1 | contig 37152 bp, 45 predicted proteins | sample CPB6_02_DNA_FD_96878 | JGI IMG/M metagenome (GOLD analysis project Ga0129336, IMG submission 96878) | Freshwater to marine salinity gradient microbial communities from Chesapeake Bay, USA - CPBay_Sum_0.6_0.2_DNA | ecosystem: Environmental > Aquatic > Marine > Coastal | place: USA: Chesapeake...
GTTGTTCCAATAGCAGCACCAATAACAGCGTTTGGAGCATTAGTAGCAAGCATAACCTTATCTCTTGCTGACTGAAACATAGCCACTTGGTCCTGTGGGTTGTTGTAGCGATGAAGAATAGGCAAGCCACCGTTCATTACAACGGCAGCAGCCATTTCATCATTTACAACCGTATCCATAGGGGACGAAACTATTGGAGCCTGAAGCACAATGTTTTTGACTTTGGTTCCAATGTCTACCTCTGACCTTGATTCAATGTCGCTAAACTGTGGAACGAGTAGCACATCATCAAATGTTATTGTCTGTCGGAGGTTCTTGAACATTATGTTTTCCTTCTAGGTGTTGTTTGAATTCAGAAATAAGTTGCTGGGCTTTACTCCAACATTCGGGGCAATAAAGACGAACATTACCCTTATCTTGGACTACAAACCAAGTCATAGCCATTTCTTTACTCTTCTTATCAAATGGCGCTTCACAAGTCAAACAAAAATCCGGGAGTTTGCTAAACATCATTATTTGCTCTCCCATCTTTTGTTGGGCTGGGTCTTGGCTTTGTTTAGCCGCTTCTCTGGCTATTGCTCTTCGCTGTTGTCGGTTCATCGTCCCGTGCTTCCTAGCGCACCATCGCCGCGATTAGAAATGGTAATAGGATACCAACTATTGATGTTGTCGTCGCCAGCAGCCACAAAACGAACAGGAACAACTGGAATAACTACGCCCTGGGCGATCTTATCGCCAGCCTGAATAACCTGGGTGTCGGGGCCGATGTTGTGAAGGTTCACAAACACCTCGCCGTCATAACCAGAATCAACGACGCAAGCACCAACAATAAGTTTTCGCTTTGCTGCAACACCGGAGCGGTTCATAATTTGCATCATGTAGCCATGTGGAATTCCAAACTTTAGTCCAGTTCCCAATACTACGGACTGCCCTGGTTCAATGCGAACCGTTGAGCCGTCAGCAGGGTTGAACGGAAGGTCCAGCCCCGCATCAGAAGGATTCGCCCGTGTTGGAAAATGACTTGTGTGTGGTAGGGCGTAATACTCCAAAATCACCGGGCACCCCGAAGAGTTTGGTAAGCCTCAACCAAGTCATCAAGGCTTTCGTTCTTCTTCAACATTCGGTAAGCACGGGTAATGGTAGAAATGTCTTCCTTGGAAAGAAAGCCATTCTTCACAAAGTCAGAACGCAGTTCGCGCTTTGACTCCTTGAAAGGCTCCATAGCATCTTCAATAGCCTTCAAGTTGCGGATATACTCAACAAGCTTCTCGCCCTTGCTCGCAAGGTCGGAACCAACATCATCTTCAATTTCGTCAAACATTTTATCTCCCTTTTGTTTTATTAGTATAGCGTGGAATGGGTCAGCGGTCAAGCAGAAAGTGTCTGGATTTTGTGAGCGCGAAGAACGGACGCAACAGCTAGTTCTTTCATCTTTGCCTCGATCATGCAGTCAAACTCTACACCGTGGTTGTTAGGCAAAGAAAGAACAAAGTCAGAATGTGCCTGCGGCTTGATCTTTGGGTTCTTCTGTTCAATAGAACGGCTTTCGGAATAATGAACGACAGGCTTCACATCACCCCAGGTAGAAGCGGCAAGAAGCAAAGCATCGCTTTCGCTTTGGCCTCCGTCGCATAGCGAGTGGTGATGGTAGTCAAACACAATAGGAATGCCGATCTTCTTGTGGATCAAGTTGTAAAGATCAGCAGTAGAATAAAGACTTGGCTTGTCGTCGTTCTCAACAGTCAGGCGATTCTTGACTGAATCGGACAAACGCTCAAAGTTGCGACAAAACGAATCACTTGCTTTCTCCTTGTTGCCGTAGGTTGCGCCAACGTGAATGTTGATCTTGCCCCAGGCAGTTTGAGGAAGGTTAAGCTTGTCGTGGATCCAAGCGTGAATTTCCAAGTCGCGAACAGTCTGTTGAATAACTCGCTCGTCCGAAGAAGCAAGCTTGTTGAACGGACCAGGGTGAGCGGTCAAACGCAGGTTATTAGCAGCAGCAAACTCACCGCAACGTTGAAGAACAGAAACAATTTGATCGTGATCGGGCAGTTGCTCAAAACGATAGTCAGAAGCCCACGGCATAATGTCGGACGACATTCGGTAGAACTTGTAGCCGTTCTGGTTGTTCCAAACAAGGATCTTGAATAGATCCCTTACATTTTGGAGGGCAAGCTGGGAAGCATAAGCCAAACCCTTCTTCTCAAAAGTAGAACGAATCATAGAGCGATTCGTGGTGATAGGCTCGGTCTTCTTTGGCTTTCCACCGTACTCGGATGGATAAGAAAGCTGCATGTTGATGCAAGCATAACCGTAATTGATGTTAGACACTCTGACCTCTTGTTTTTACTCCACTATAATAGCAGCGCGGGGGCCAGAGGTCAAGTCAAGAGAACGTCAATCGGATTTATTCTTCTTTTCCCACTTGAAAGAACTTTGATCGGTTTTGATAGGACCACCGGCACTCCAGGTCGCACAGGTACGTCTTGAGTGGCATTTGAAATGATGCATCCAACAATAGCCGAACTCTCCTGGACCTTCTATGTTCTCGTCGCTTACGGGCATACAAGTCTTCATTCTTGGCGAAACATCAAAAGCAACGCAATTTCCACAAAGGCTTTTCTTTGCTTCTTCTACTGTTGCTCCCCACTTCTTGGCTATTTTATTCCAATATTCCAAAGAAGGTTCGTTTGGGTTTAGGGGGCCGTAGTGGTAGTCCTCTACGGCATGGTCCCTGTTTTGAGTGTTTAGTTTTAGGTCTTTCGTTGCTTTGGGACAAGGAGAAGAACCGGCAAATGTTATTTTTATCATTTTGACCTCACAATAAATAGTGTTATGAGGCCAAACACTTCCAAAACTTACCGATTCTTCCTCTTGTTGAAAAACCCCATTCGTCGTTGTAGTCGGGCTTCACAAGATAAGGCTTATTGACCTCTAACCTATCTCCCATCGCAACATCAACACCCCAGCAACGGACAGTCACAATAGCGGAGTTTGAATCAACAACCTCAACTTGGAAATATTCTTTGCCTGTTGCTGTTCTCTTTGCTGTGATCTTTCTTGGAATACACCAAGTAAGTTGTAGGTTTTGGTCAAACTCGGAGATAGGTGGAATCATTTTCTCTTCCAACTTTTCCAAGGTTTCTGGTGAGACAACCTTGGATAGTGGGAACTCACCAGTTAGTTCTGTGAGGAACTGGATTTCTTCTTCTGTTGTAAAGTCTCCTTCTGGTGCGTAAAGAGAAATGTTCTCTTCTAGGTTCTTTGGCTTTCTTGGCCGGTCAACGGCAATAGCAGTCCAGAAATGCTTCTTACCAGTAAAACGACTATCAATGAGGCAGTTTGTGGTTCCCGAACGAACAAGAACGTCCAAGGTCTTTTTATTCAGCTTGGAATAACGCATCTTGTCGTTGAATAAAAAGTCCTCAACCTTGCGGAAAGGACGACCCTTGTAAATTTCCTCAATAGCTGCTTCTCCAAGACCCTTGATAGAGGTTAGAGGCTGAATCAAACTTGTTCCGTCCTCGCTAATTTCCCAGTAAGTTCCAGAGGTGTTGATGTTGAGAGGTTCAATCCCATAACCAAATGACTTGGCGATGGAAATAGCCTTCTCCTTCTTGGTTTCTGGTTCTTTATCAAGGAAGGCGGCAAGCCATTCACACTCATAATGTGTAAACAACCAAGCACATTGATAAGAGATAATAGAATAACAAACAGCGTGAGACTTGTTGAAGCCATAACCAGAGAAGAACTTGAACTTTTCCCAAAGGTCATTAGCAGCCTTGCTCGTCATTCCCTTTTCAACACAACCCTCAATGAAGCGGTCATAAAGCGACTGAAGAACCTTATCGGTCTTTCCTGTGCCCTTCTTGGTTAGAACCTTACGAAGACTATTACCTTCATCAAGAGAAATGTTCTTACCCAACTTGTGAGCCAGCAAGGCAATTTGCTCTTGGAAGATAAGGAAGCCATAAGTTTCTTCGGTTACGTTCTTGTATTCTTGGTTGTAGTACTCAACGAGCAAAGGTGCTTCCTTCGCTTCAATGTAGTCCTTATCAACACCAGCCGACAAAGGACCGGGACGATAGATAGAGGTAATGGCAGAAAGATCGATAATGTTGTTTGGACGAGCCTGCTTACAAAGTTTCTGAACTCCATTCTCGGTAAACTGGAAAATTCCAGCCCACTTACCCTTGTGAAAGACCTTCTTGTAGACTTTCTTATCATTCATGTCCAAAACGTCTGGGTGTAGGAACTTATCATAATAAGCCCGAATGTCGTTGTAAGTCGGCTCCTGAACCCCGTGATGACGCTTTAGAATGTGCCGAATAGCACCTTCGATCATTCGGAGAGTAGAAAGACCAAGAATATCAAACTTGATGAACCCAAGAGGCTCCAAGTGTCGGACGTTCTGCCCCTCGGACCAAGGAGTTTGGCGAACGTTCTTGGAAGAAATAAGAGGCATGTAATTATCAAGGTTCTCGGCAACAACAACGCCGCCAGCGTGGCGAGAGCAAGAACGCACCTGACCGTGGAGAGCGTCAATGTGGTTTGCTACGTCAGGGTAGTTCCGCAAAAACGCTTGTAGGCTTGGTGAAAACTCTTTCACTTCCTCAAAGGTTGGAGTGTAAACGCCAGCCTTGATGCCGTGTCGCTGCTTGGCGAGTGGCGTAGCCTCGGACATCATCTTACTTGTAACCTTATTCACCTCGGGAAAGGGAATGCTGTAAAGTTTGGAAATGTCCTTGATAAGCGACTTTAGTTGTAGCGTGTTCCAGTTAGAGATAGGAACAACGGTGTTGTCTCCCCATTTCTCGATAAGAATGTCCTTGATAACCATAGGGTCAGCAACGTCAAAGTCAATGTCTGGATAGTCGGTTGCGTCAGCGCGGAGGAACCGCGAGAACAGAAGGTCGTATTTGATAGGATCGACCTGGGTGATCTCCAAAGCATAAGCCACAAGAGAACCAGCAGCAGAACCGCGACCGGGACCAGTAAGCATGTGTTCGTTGGAAATAGTAGCGATCTGGTTCATTGTAAGAAAGTACTTTGAGAACCCGCGATCAGCAATAACAGACAACTCATAACGTAGTCTCTCAACATAGTCGTTATTGGTGTGAAGACCCTTCTTACGCAGACCTTCCATAGAGAACTTTTCCAAAGCAGTATCAGCAGTCTCGCCAGCAGGAACAACAAAGCTTGGAAGCCTTACTGTGGTGTCTGGCTCAAAAGTCTCAATCCGCTCAAAAGCGATCTTGTGAGTTTCGGTAATAGAGTTCATCACCAAGTCGTCATCATAAGAAACACCGCAAAGAGCAGAGTACTTCTTGTAAGAAGCCCACATTTGATCGCCATTCTTCGGGTAAAGTTCATAACCAATTTCATCAACAGAAGCAGGCAACTCGCTTTCATTAGCCCATTCGGGACGACCAGAACCAAGCCAACCAAGACGCTTGTAAAGTTCGCGGTCCTTCCAAGCATTATTGTTTGGATAGTGCGAATCAGCAGTAGAAACAAGCTTGATCCCAAACTCCTTACTCATTTGGATAACATAAGAGTTTAGTTCGTGTTGCTCGGGAATGTTGTTCCATTGAAGCTCGCCATACCAACGGTCGCCAAAAATAGAAACCATGTTGCGAGTAAGTTCGCGCATGGCCTCCAAAATGGCCTCGGTGCCCTTATCGCGGTTCTCCCAATAGCAACCAGCATAGACACCACCCAAGCAAGCAGAAGACGCAATAATGCCCTCTGAATGCTTACGGAGCATATCAAAGTCAATGCGAGGATAGCGATAGTAATTCTCTTCGCGGTAAGAATCCGAAACAAGCTTGAATAGGTTATTCAAACCAGTTTGGTTTTGTGCGAGCAAAACAAGGTGCCGACGACGAGAAAGAATGCTGTTGGAAGCCTTCTTCGTTTCAGCCTCGTTCTCAATGGTCGTTCCAGAAGTCTCATCCTCTGCGACCTTGGACGCTTCCTTCTTATTCAGCATTGTCCGGTCATATTCGGTGCGCCACTCCGCAATAGAAGGAACAAAATAAGCCTCACACCCGAAAATAGGCTTGAAGTCCTTGCCCTCTGCTTTCATCTTGCGAGCATGGAGAACTTGCCAGGAAAACCCGTTCATGTTTCCGTGATCGGTTAGAGCAAGTGCTTCGCTTCCATTTTGATAAGTAAAGTCCATGTGATCCTGTGGGAAGCCTAAGCCGTCAAAGATCGAGCCTGCTACGCTGTGTGCGTGAAGCCCGACGAACGGGATAGAACTGGTTGCGCGCTCACTCATTGATAGTTTCCTCGGTGGTGGTGATTTGTTCTTCTAACTTAATGTCTGGGATGAATTCGTCAATGTAAGAACAAATTTCTTTGTATTCTTGTGATGTGCTATGGTAGTAATAGCGGACGTAGTACTTGTAAGCTTGGGTAGAAACTCCAAGATACTTCTTTTCTGTTTGGAAATGTGCGACCATTTGATCACACCATTTCTTTACAACCTTCTTTGATGTGCCCTTCAAGTCAATAGGGCAAGGACCGGCTGGGATGATAAGGTTGTAAGTAACTGCAATCCCCCGTTCATTCTTCTTTGCCTTCGCCTTTGAGAAGGAATTAGTTGCTGAACTCCTTGGCTTTTTAGGCTTCGGTGTCGTAATCGTCGTCTTCGTTTTCCGTGGCATCTTCCAAATCCTCCGCGATTGGGTTCCATTCGTGATAACTGATAAAAATCTTACCTGGGAATTTGATTAGGTCAGAAACAGCATCACCTAAATAAGCCTTGTAGCCTTTCCAAGTGTCTATCTGTCTGAACCACTCCAACTCCAAAGTGTTTTTTAGTTTCGGTTCATTTCCGCTGTAGAGTATAGCCAAGTCGATTTGGTTTGTAAAGTGGTCTTTACGTTCCTCTAACATTTCGCCGCTGATGATGGAGTTTTCGTAAAAACGGAAATTATCAACAAAAACTCCCAGGTCTTCTTGACTGAATGTAAAAGGTAAATGGTCGCCGGTCAAGGCAGAACGGCCCTCAAATGTAAAGAACAAGTCAGGAGAGACAGGGCTGGATAATGTAGTTCTATGCTGCCTTGCTAACTGTGTTTGATAAATGCCGTAAGGGAAACTAACAAAGAACTTTTGAGGCATAGTCCAGCGACTTATCTTACCACAAATTCTATTTGCTACTTGTGCGCCTTCAATAATAGACCAAGGAAGGCATTTTGATTTATAGTCTTCTTCCGGCCTTATTGGGACGTAATAGATAGGCACAAGACGACGCCACTTATCAGGTTGAGAAGAGAACTTTTTAGACCCGATAGAAGCGGGGTCGTAAGTAAAATCGCCCATTCTTTTACGAATAAGCGGTGTTGCTTCATAGTCGCAAACAACCCAGATAGTTTCGCAACCAGCCCAGGCTGCTTGATGAACAGCGTGTTCAATAGCAAAATAGTTAGGTGCTACGGGCGTTAGGCAATCGGACCAAGGAAGGTTTATTCCAGTTGGTTTAGAAGCGGCTGGAACTATTCCGGCCAGATGAAAAGAGTTGGACATAATGTTTATTTGGCCTTATTTCGCTTTCTTTGTAAAAGTCTATTATCTTCTGTGGACTATCAAAAAGATAAGTAATGTTAGGTTGGTTAGAGGTCTTTGGCTTGAATTGATAATAAATTTCTCTTCCGGCGTGTTCTAACTCAATAAACTTTACGTCTATTACCTCTTTTAGTAGCCTGCGGAGTTTTATTCTTGTTATTGTTTCTGTGTAGTTGTCGCCTGTTATTTGGCTTTGGGTCAAGAAAGAACGAACAACGCAGTCTTTTCTATCTTGGTAGAAAGAACGCTTTGACTTGTAAAACCAAACCTCATTCACAAACTTATCGCTGTAAAGCAAATGTGTTTTATCATGCTTGGAACCTTGACGCATGTTGAACCAGTCAATAACAACGTGTTGCTTATTGGCTATTTCTGGTGGGTCTTCCAAGCCTGTTATTTGCTCGGGGTCAAACACGAAAAGGTTTTCAAAATTGACTTTCGCCAACCTTGAAAACTCTGTCGTTATTTTTAGAATGTTTTGTTCTTCAATCCGAATGCTTCTCAACAAATCCGAACCAAAGATAAGTCCTCTCAAAGAGAGGAAGAACATAAGCTTTTCCCACAAATAAATTTGAGGAACTTTCGCTTTCGTTTGGAAGCCGAAATGTTCTGGGCTTCTTATTACCACATCGTCAAAGACGAAAGGTGGTTTTGGTGTTATGAATAAAACTGGAATGTTATTGTAATAAGAATAAAGGAGAGAAGATAGGCACCCGCCTACTACCATTTTTGGGTGGTTATAGATGTGCCTATCAAGTTTCATCCCTTACCCTGACCGCGATAACGCTTACGATAACCCTTTGGGACGGTGCCACCTGAGCCAAGCTTCTTGAATTTGGAATGCTTACCATTTCCAATAGTGGTCTTCTTCTTTGTAGGGTTGTACTCCTTACCGTTGCGTCGTCCTGCCGTCATTCCTCAACTCCTAATGTTTTTGCGAGGGTTCCTTCTCTATCTAACTTTTCAATATCGGTGAAGCCACCGATAAACTTATCTTCCACCCAAACTTGGGGGACGGTTCTACAACCTGATAAAGTTGTAATTGAAAATCTCGTTTGTTCGTCGTTGGTTACATCAATAACGGAGAAGGAAACGCCGCGTGAAACCAACAGATCAACTGCCTTTTTACACCAAGGGCAATAACTTGCTGTGAAAACTCTAATCATTACTCAAATCTCTTGTGTGCTTATTGATTGCTTGCTCGTAAAGCATTCGGTCCTCTGTGGATAGAGAACGCGATGAAAGCCAACCTAAAACTATCTTGTTCCATTGTTCGTAAGACATCTCTAAATCTAACTCATCACCGTCAAAAGTCCAACTTTTTGGCTTTATCTCTAAATAAACGTGTTCATCATCAAAACATTCTTCGTAAAGATGAAATGTTTGGTCATAACTGATTGTTGCTTTCGTACTCATTATAACATTCTCTACTTCTGTTGTCTATCTCTAAAATCTTGAATTTCTTGTTCTCTAGCAAGATAGGAAATCATTCCTGTTAGAACTGTTATACCAAACATCGGCAGCAAAGTCAAATAGGATTCTTGAATTACTAAAATCAAATCCACAACAAGCGCATTGCTGAAAGCATTGTAGGCATAAGTTTTGATCCAATGGTTATTATTCATTTTCTTCTTCCTGTTTTTGTTCTGAAACCGCTTCTCTTATTAGAGAGTAAAGGTCTTCTTCCAGTTTTAGCATCATAGCGGTAAAATGAAGGCTATTTTCTATCTGTCTTTCTCGGTTAGATAGGCGACCGATGTAGAAGGCATTTTCCAGTTCTTCTATTACTTTCTTCTTATCCATAGTTCGTTCCTTGTTTGGTGGCGAGCATTCTTCACAAATAGAAACGCCCGCTAGACTTGAGTTATTCATAACACTTATGTCGGCTTCGCGTATGGCGAAGGAAAAATACGTTCCATTTCTTTGCGATCATAGTCCTTTCTTCTTTCATCATTACGCTTTTCTTTGGCAGGGTGATTACGTTTTTTAGGCATTCTTACTCCAATCCCAAAAATGTTCTTGGCTATTCCATGTAAAGACACCATTATCCCAAAACCAAGTTATTACTCCGTCTTTTTCTACATCAGCCAGAGCATTTCTTATGTCTGAAAGACTGGTTAGATAAGGGCGTCCAAAAGAAGAGTAGTGGTTCTCGCCATTTACTCTTTCAAAATGGACTTCTACAAGTTCGTTTACATCTTCGTTGAAGCCCTCATCAAACCCGACTTTGATTAGGGCGTATTTCCAAACTGGCGTCATTCCCGGTTCTTCCTGAATGCTCCAACCGCTTCCGGCCAAAGGTCAGTTGCGATTTCCAAACATGCTTCGGCAACCTTTTGGATTTCCAGTTGTGCGCCTTCGTGAGTTCGCAGATCAATAAATTTTAGAAGGTTAGATAGGTTTACAGTTCCGTAAAACTCTGTGTAAAGGTTCTGTGGAAGAACGCCTCTTGCTTGTTCCCGACAAACACCAGCATCAATAAGGTTGTTGTAGAGTTTTACTGACTTTTCGTGCCAGTCCCTAACGACTTGGTGTGCTGGACCGCGAAGACCAGCCGCCGTGTAAGGCAACATTATCATCGGATCAACTAGTTCATCTACATTTGATGCTTGTCGGTTTGAGTTGTGCTGGGTTCTAAACTGTTGTGGTTCGTAGAACTGTAAGTTTTCTTCCGTGTAGCGGCGTGAAATTTCGTTGTAAGACCATGTGCGATGCCTGTGATGCTGAGAACGGACAAACAAAGGAACAACAAACCTAAAAGTGGCAACATTATGCTCAAAAGTAGAGGTGTGCTTATGATCAACAAGATAATGAATGAGTTTCCTGTCTTTTTCATCTAACTCCTCCTTATGCTTGCCAAAACTAACCCTGGCGCTATTCACGATTGTTAAGTCAGTTCCCATGTGAGCGACATATTCTACCTTTCCAATGCCGTCGCCGTAGAGTTCAATTGTTTTTTGATATGGTGTGTTCATTAATTAGCCTTAGTCCTTCTGTTATTGCTTCAAATTTTGTTTTGAGAATTGGGTTATGTGTAATTCCATAACTTTCTGGCGTCAAGAGTTCGTAATGTGTGGGCCATTGATAGAATTGGTCTGTTGAACTGAAAAGTGGAAATACAAAAATTCCTTTCTCTGCTAAAATTCTATTCTCAATAACTCCGATTGTTGCTGGGTCGTTGAGAAGAGGGAAAACATCTTTTCTTTTGCTTAACAAGCCCGCTTGTAGGTCATCACAAATTCTGTTGACGTAGCCAGTTGACCCATTATGGTCTGGAATTTTAACATAAAGCATTCCTGGGAGCCATTCAAAACACGAATAATTTACAACCTCTTTTCCCATTTCATCAAGATCAAACAAATCTGTTTCTTTCATCCTTCACTCCTATCAAATTGGGTAGGGCGACTGTCTTTACGCTTTTGGTCGCAAGTAGAACAGACGTTTCGGATCCAGCCTTTGGTCCTAACTTCGGCAACATTACCGCAATATTCGCAAGTTCTGGCGCTAATAGACGTAGCAAGATCGATAATAGAATCGGTTCTTTCATCGCCGCCGTCAAAGTAAATGCGAAGCTCACCGTACTTTTCCTTTACTTGGGAAAACTGAACGGGAGGCATTTTTCTATGTTCCACGCTGTTTTGAATAACAGAACAAACACTATCAATAATGTTAAACCAACCATCACCAGCCTCAATTCCCCAACACATAGCAGAATGTGTCCTGGGAAGATCCTTCTGGACGAAAAGATTAGGGTACTTATCAAACAGTTTTTGTTGTAGTTCCGGGTTCATTGTGTTTTCCTTCTAAATGGTCTATATAGCGTTGTAAATACCACGCTGCTTTCTTTAAGTCTTCTAACACTCGGTCATGCTTCTTGCCTGCTCTTGAAATGTATTTTACAACATTTCCAAGATGAAAACCCAAATTCCAGGCTTCAATAACTTTTATTGCCTCGTAAATATTGGATTTTCCTCCATAATGTGAAGGGTGTTCTACTACGTCAGCCATTACTCAACCCACGAAGCCATAATGTGGTTTTCTAAAATGAAACAAAATTCATCACCACGAATTTCTACCTTCTCTAATAGGTGAGTTGGGAAAACAACCTTTGTTCCAAACTCAAACTTGGAAACGCAATCGCCCGAGGCTCTTACAACCATAGCGATAGTGTGTTCTCGCAAAACCTCTTTTGAGGTCTTAAAATCCTCTGGAAGAAGAATAAGAGAAGGTTGTTCTTCTTGCCCTGGGAGGTTCCGTTCCAACTCCACATAAACTCGTCTGTTGTGTGGTTCAATAAAAGACATCAATACTCCATAAATTTATTCAGTTCAATAGCCCGCTCAAACAAACGAAACTTTTCAGTAGGCAAAAGTTGGTCGTGGATTTTCTTACAACGCTTACAGATAAAGCGAACGAAAACCTCGCCGCCATGCTTTGTTTCAATTTCGCTTGTTGAAAGCCAGTTGTGCTTTTTTAAGCCGCTAGGAGAAGCGGGACAATTTTCATTTTGGTTCTCCCCGGCGATAATGTGGTTTAAATTCATAACGCCCTCCTTCTCCTACATAATAGCGCGGGGAAGAGAGGGCGTCAAGAGGTTAGAGAAAAATTATCAGACCTTCGCTCTTTGTTGTAGAAGATAGAGGAAAGTTTCCAATTCGTTTGCTTGTGCGGCAAGCAAGTCATTTAAACCAAGGGGCAATTCGCCTGCTTCGTCAAGAGTTTGGAAAATTTCTGATAAGAGGTCGTGATGACCTTGTAGAACGTCCAAACCTTCACGAACTATTTGATCGGCTGGTTTATCAGTTAGACATTCCATTTGGCTCAAAATTTCGGCTGCTGCTTGTGTAATGTGAATAGGACAACCAAGTTCTTCAACTCCGGTGTTTCCAATAGCCTTCTCAACAAGACCGTCAAACTGTGCTTCAAGAGCGGGGTAAATGCCTCCGAAGAGGGTTGTGTGGTCGCCAGCAAAACCAACACCTTTTGTTAGGTTATGAGCGCCGTGGAACCAAAGTTGAGCGGCACGGACAGAAGGAATCAACTGACCCATTGAAGAAACAAGCAAAGAACCTTGTTCTTGTGGTGCTTGTTCCATTGCTGCTTCTACTTCTTCTTTGATAATTCGGCGCAGTTGTGACGCTGTGAGTTTCATTTACTATCCCCTTAACACAAATAAATAGTCTCTTTTAATGTAAAACTTCAATATGCTTCTTTATAGCTTTTACCACCTGTTGTAGTAACATTCCGACCATTTGAGATTTGGAGCCATTCATGGTGTACGCTTGCGGGCGGCGCGGGAGCCTTGACGCTGCTTCCGTCCAAGTTCCCGGCAATCCGCGAAGAGGGAGTACGAGTGGATGAAGCCATAGTCCACCAGTCGCCCGTCCTTCGCCACGTTCGAACTGTTGTATATGAAGTCGCCGAGCCCGCAGTCGTCGAGCACGCCGCGAGCCTCTGGCGTCACGACGCCGCCGACCTCGACCTCGGACATGAGCAGCCAGCCGTTGTCGTGAGCGTGGTCGAGGACCGGCACGAGGTACTTGGCGACGCTGGCGGGGGCCTGCTTCCACAGCAGGGCCTCGTTGCGGTTGTCTCTGAATGGGGGCGAACCGCCCTCGATCTTGAGCGCCCCCTCGGGGACACGGAAGACGGCGCGGGCGTAACCTGCGCCGAGAAAGGTGATGCCATGCTCCCTCGCGAAGTCCTCGTACTCCTCTGTCGTCAGGTCGCGCTCGCCGCCTCCCACATCGGAAGCGTAGTCTCGGAACGCTTCCGCCAAGTAATCAAAGTCCCCTCGACGCGAGGGTGTGAGGGTGGAGCCTGTTTCCAGTTGTTCTTCTGAACCTTCATTTAAAAACCTCTTCCATCTTTCCAACAAAAGTTTCATTTATTGTCCTCTTAACATAAATAAATAGCCCTTTCTGCCCGAAATAGACAGAAAGGGCGCATTTATCACTTAATTTCGCAGGCTCCGCCTCCGCACGCCACAGAGTCTGTGAGGTTGGTGTTGTCGTCTACTTCATGGACGTAATTGAGGTTGATAGAGGTAAGCGTCTTCATCAGTCTTTCGTAGGTTTCTTCGTCGCAGTCCTCAAATGGGGCTTGCTTGTAAGTGTGCTCAAACGCTGGAAGGACCGATAGACCGTTGTAGAACGCTCGGTTTTCCCACATCCACTCACCAACTACATCCCATTCATCTTCTTTGATAGAAACCGTAGCAGAAACGTTGTGGGTGTTTTGACCCTTACGGTGTCCTGCTTTGATCCAAGTTTGACTTACCTTCTTTACTCTTGCGAGTAGGTCAAGAGCCGATTCCGAACGAACGATAGAACCTTCTGGTGCCTTCTGTGGAACAGAAATAACAGCGGTGTCGTGAGGACGGAAGAACTCATCTTCAATAAGTTCTGGGTGGTTCTCGGCAAGGTAGGTGTAAATGGCTTCATTCTTACCAACACGAATGCGACGAATGTAAGTGTCGTTGTGCCAAGCGTGAATGCCCGAAGAAGTTCCAAGAACAAGCGAGGTTGTGCCGGAAGGCTTGACGCAAGTGGTTCTTGCTGCTGGGTTGATTCCCAAAAGAGCCGCAGCGCGGACATTTTCTTCCTTTACAACTTGTGCTGCCTTTTCCATATCCAAAGAAAGAACCCTTCCAGACGCAATCCCGGTCATTCCCACGCCGATTAGAGAGTCCTTCTCGGTTGTTCTTTGCCAAACGGGGCGTAGATAGTGGAAGTCGGTGTAGGACGCCTGTAAGGTGCCAATAAACGCGGCTGCGCGAACTCTTGCTTCGTATTCTTCCTGGCTTTCCACATCGCTTACATTCACTTCTGTAAGGTTGCAGAACTGGTAAGGACGAAGGGCAATTTCGCAGCAAGGGTTGGTTCCCCAGTCTTTATCATTGTTTAGATAAATGCCTGGCTCGCCTGAACCTGACGCACGGATTCTGGCCCAAAGGTCCATAAAATAACTCTTATCTACCTTGTGGCGAAGAAGAACGGCAGAGTTATTAGCACGACCGCGTTGTGGGTTTGTTTCCCACCAGTTTCCAGACTTACAAGCGATCATTTCATCATCATCAGCAGAGAACAATGAAATAAGAGCAGCACGACGAATGCCGCCAGCAAGCACGGCATCTGCGATGTGGCACATAATGTCGTGTGCTTCAATAGGAGTTAGTCTTTCTCCGTCCTTCTTGACGTTCAACATTCCATCGATCTTTACCAAGCACTCAATAAGTGGCTGTGGTCCTGGTGCCTTGCCGCCTGACGTAACCAAACGGGCACCCTTGGGGCGAATGTCTGAAAAGTCAAAGCGAATGCGGCTTGTTCCTCTAAAATAAGACTGAATAAGAACACGAACAGCATCAGCCCAGCCTTCAATTGAATCACCAACAAGGAATCGCTTTTCGCGACCGGAAGGACGGCGGATCTCTGGTAGTTTCTCAACGTGGTGCTTTTGAACCGAGAAACCTACACCTGTTCCACCAAGAAGCAAGAACATAGCCTCGGAGAAAGAACGTAGGTCATCAATAGGCATGTAAGCACAATTGAAGATTCGGTTTGGTGCGATCTCAATAGGTTTGCCTCCAAACTGCATAGAACGCATAGAAGGAAGAACTTTGCGATCAAAAACAAACTTGTAGGCTGCTCTTATCTGTTCTTCAAGGTGAGGATACTTCTTTACATGCATTAGCACGTTTCGCTCCGTGATTTCCTCAAATGTCTCACGGCGGTACTCTTCTGGTAAGTACCGAGCATACTTCATGTGAGTCGTAATATCCGACAGGATTCTAGTTTCAAGATTCATTTTCTGTGTTCTCCGTTGTTTTAGCTCTGATAGATTGTCTAAACTTTTTGTATTTTTCTTTGATTCTGGCTGCTTGGTCTTTCGCAGTTAGGTTGGTAGTTCCACCGAGAGAAAGAGGGTCTTGGTTAGTGTTAGGTGGCCTCATAGTAATACTCACGTTTCTTGTGTGCATATTTACGGGGAATACAAGACCGTCAGGACCAAACCGGTTCTTTGCGACAAAGATTCTGCCTGTATTGTTTTGCTTGTCTTCAACCGTTCTGGAAACAGTCAAAATCAAATCTGCGACGAAACATTTTGAGAATGCTTCGGAAATTGACTCAATTGTAATAACCTCGGCGTTCAAGCCGGAACGGTTTGTTTGTGAAGCAGTCCAAATAGGGCAACTGAATTCTTGTGCTAAACCTCTTAGTCCTTCGTAAATCGATTCAAGTTCGTTTCTCTTTTCTTTCTCTTTTGTAACTGGTTTGAGTAGATCACCATAATCTACCACAACCATATCAACCTTTGTTCCTTTGGCTCTCAATCTTTCAAGGTGAGAGTGTAATGTATTCACGCTGGCTGACTTGGTTGGGTACTCTTTGATAATTAGTGCCCCCTTGACCTCTTCAACCGTTTCACGAATCAAATCTTTATGGTCCATTAGTTCTGATAGTGGGATCTGAGTAATGCAACTATCGTATCTTTGAGCGATAGTCGTGTCGGAAAGTTCAAGAGTGTAGTGAACTACTGTCTTTCCTTGCTTTACTGCTTCTGCTCCCAAATGAACAAGAACCATAGACTTACCGGCACCTGTCGGAGCAATAACAACGCCAAGTTCTCCATTACCAACACCACCTCCGGTGATCTGGTCAATCTCACCCCAAGCTGTGCTGACGGGGTTTCTGGCTTTCAATTCAAAACGACGCTCAAAGTCTTTCAGATAGTCATAGCCAAAATCGCTTGATGAACCAAGACGAATAGCATCACTTATCAATTTAGAAATTTCATCAAAGGAAGAAGAGTTGATAAGTTTAGCAGACTTAATCATAACCTCTTTTAGCTTTTGCTTTTTACAAAAGTCTAATGAAGTGTCCTTGATAAACTCTGCGCCTTCAATTTCTTCTTTGGCAAAAACTCTTGCTACGAAATCTACAACTTGTCTTTTAGTTGCGTCGTTCTCTTCGTTTAGACCTGACTTGATAATAGTCACCATAGTCTTACGACTTGGGTGGATTTTGTACTTTGTTCTGTGATCTACGATCTTCTCAACAAACACGCGAAGATACTTCAATTCCAAAAAGTTTGGATCGAAAACTTCAAGAATTTGATCTGCGAAAGGCCGATCATCTAGAATCAAGCTGCATAGGTCTTCTTGGAAACTCTTGCCGTATTGAGCAAAGTTTACCTGTTTCTGTTCCAACATCAGCCTACCTTTTCATTGTGGACTATCATAATAACTCCGTCAGCCTTGCTCGTCAACCACTTTCTTATTGCTTGTTGAAATGCGACGGAGGCTTGAAACAATTTCCGACCAGTCAAAGGCAGGGAATCCGTTATTGTAAGAAATAGTTTTCAAGTTTGTAATGTTGAGGTCAAACTCAAAGTTTTCAAACACATAGTCGATCTTTCCGCGACCCTGGGGAGAAATGGCGGGAGGAGTGAGGTTCATAATTTTATAGTTGTCCCTCACAAGTTCAGCGTTAGACACAATGTTCTTGTAGGTGCTTTGCTTTTCGGTAGTGTTCTCACAATAGCGAATAACCTCTTCAAGATAATGCTCTTGGTCCTCCTTCAAGAATGGAAGACGCTTTGCGATTGTTGGAAGGCCAATTCCAGGCACACCAGCAAGACTATCCGACTTATCACCAGCAATAGCGCGAGCAACGGCAAAGTTCTTTGGGGAAATGCCGAACTCTTCAATAACGTTCTTGCTTGTGTGAATTTGCTTCTGGATAGGACGGAACAAGACTGTTTCATTATCCAGCAGTTGGAGAAAGTCCTTATCAGAAGAGACAATAACCTTTTGCCAACCAGCATAATAAGAATGCTTGGAGACATAGGAAATAATGTCGTCTGCCTCAACACTATCAAGAACAAACTGCATAATAGGCATTTCGTTTAGAATTTCAAGCAAAAGAGAATGTTGCCAAACCTTATTTTGCTTTTCGGTTTGCTCGTCCATTCCATCAACTTCAAAGTTCTTCTTGATAGGCTTACGACCAGACTTGTACTCTTTGATAAGTTCACGGCGTCGTTGAGAGCCGCCGGGACCGTCCCAACAAATAACGACCTGGGTTGGCTTCATTTCACGCATAAGCTTATTCAGCATTCCAATAAAACCAACAACTCCACCAACAGGGTTTCCGTTGGTAGTCATAGACGGGTTAACGATGTAGGCGCGGAGATACATGTTCAAACCATCGATAATAAGAACACGCTTGTTGGGATCAGTCATTGATAATTTCCTTCTTGTTTTGAGGCTGGCGGGTTTGGTAGAAAAGGTCTTCTTCTGTAAGTCCGGTGTTGAGCTTGATAGTGGCGACATGTTCATCATCAACGGTGTAAATAACCTTCTTGATCCCAACGTGTTCCATCACACGGAGACACATAGGACAAGGCTTAGAAAGCCTGAACTCACTCTTCTTACCAACGCGGGCAACATACATAACAGCCCCGTCAGTAACGTCGCGAGCAATACCGAGAACAGCTCCGACCTCGGCGTGCTGTGTGGCGTGACCGCATTGATGGTTCCTAAAACGATTCGCCCACCAAACAGAACGCAGATCATTACAGGAAGTGTTGATGATAGAACCGCCCTTCACAAGAACGGCTCCGTGCCGGTAATCCGGCGAATCAGAACTAATAGCGATTCTCTTGGCAAGCTCCAAGTATCGCTTCTGTCGCTTTGTCAAACTCATAAAGACTAAAACCCTCTTACGCTTCTATAATAGCGCATGAGGGTTTTAGAGGCAACACGAAAGTTGTCAAGAGGAAGTGTAAGCTACTCTTCCGAATCAACGTCATAGTAGGCTTTTGGATCTCCCTCGCGAGTTTCAAACTTAAGAATAACTTCTTCTTCCATAAGCTGTAAAACTCGATCTCTGAACTTGGAGTCTTGGAGCTTATCGCCCCAATGAGCGCCTTGGAACTTCTCTTTGGAACCGTCTTCATAGACGAGAGAATACCAAGCACCGCTTTGCTCCAAATGCTTTGAGGACTTGACCGCATTGAACCAGCTTTCTTCATCTTGGATCTTGGACGAACCGCCAGCCCAAAGAATCTTGAAAGTACATTCACGGTTCAAAGAACCGAAACGAGACTTCTTGATCTTGGCCTTGACTTCTGAACCAACTTGATAACCTCTTTCGTCAAGAATAAATGAGTCCTTTGCCTTACGACCTGTTAACCAAATGCGTAATGAATAAGCATAAGCCGGTGCTTTACCGCCTGGTGTAAAGTAAGGATCAGTCAGTAGTTCTGCTCTGTTTGAGGTAATGTTGGTTTTTAGCTGGTTGAGAATCAGCAATGTTGATTGTGTGTTCGCAATAGGAATAGTAAGCTTTGAGAAAGCTCTTGATAAAATTCTTGGCTTCATAGCCATAGAAGACATAGGATCAAAAGAACCTTCTACGTCTGCTGCTGCTGGTGTGTTAGCCAAAGAATCCCAAATAAAGAACATAGAACCGTTATTAGCAGTCAATAGTTCTTCAATTGTTTCCAACACGAACTCTGTTGTTGTTGCCTGAATGTAAAGTAGTTTTGATAAGTCGCAACCGGTAGACTCCAAAAAGTCTGGGTCAACTGCTGACTCTGAATCAAAATAAACTACGTCCATTCCCTTAGCCATAGCATTAGCCGCAATTTGAGCGGCCATGTAGGACTTGCCGGTTCCTTCCAAACCAGCGATTTCTGTTATTTTTCCAACCGGAATCCCGGCCAACTTTCCACGACAAATAATAGAATCAAGCCAACGAGAACCGGTTGAAATCCAATCGGAAACCTCTGTTGGGTTGTCTTTTGTTAGGTCGTGTGCTACTTCCTGTCCGTATTTCTTATTGACGAGGTTTCGCATGTCAGCAATGGATAGTTTGCCCGGTTTTGCTTCACCTTTTCGGGCCATTAGAACTCCATTTAGTTTAGTGTAAAAGCATTGGCCTTGGAATGAGTAAGGTCAGCAACATAAACAGATTCATAATGAACTACGGGTTCTTTATTTCTTTCTGGTAGTTTTGCTGGTCTTGGGAGGACCGGCGATAGAACCCACAAAGCTAAAACCCAAGCTACGCTGGAAACTATCACCGACCTACTCATTTCAGGCAAATTATTGAAGTATTCTATCATTCTACTATCTCCTTTCCAGGATAAGTAGTTTTAGAATCACTTACCGCTAATTTCGCGGAACGCAGCACTCAAAAGATCTTCGGAATCACCCGAAGAATTGAACTTTTGAATCTCTGGACCGGCACCATTTTGATCGCTCAAAAACTCATCAAGGAGATTCGCGACCTGTTGTGAGGTCAAACGCTCAAAGAGAGAATCAAAGTCGGGCATTGAATCGAGAAGTTCAGCGCAGCGGGCAGCACCTCCGATTGCCTTGGAGCAAAGAGCAGAAGTCTTACGACGAGGCGCAACATCTGTCTCTGCGAAAAGCCGACCAGTCTTGGTGGAATACGAAATGGTGAGATCGGTTCCTTCCTCTGTGTCGGTAATATCTCCGTAGTCAGGGTTGAGAACCAGACTTAGGAGCTTCTTGTAAACTGTGGTCCCATAACCCCAAACACGAATGCCTGTGGATTCCTCGCCACGAACAAGGACAGGAGAGAAATAACGCTCCTTTACAAACAAAGACTTCGCAAGCTTCTTGTCTTCGTCATCGTTGTTGGCGACACCATCACGCCAAGTTTGTGAAGCGAATTCACAAATAGGACATTGTTCGCCATAGTTCTTCTTCAAACAAAGAACGGTCTTACGCTTACCACCGACTTCAAGATAATGGAAGTGGAAATCGCGGAATGGATCGCCGTCAGACGGACTGACGATGCGAATGTCTTGCTCGCCCTCTACGGGCTTCCAGAATACGGAGGTCTTTGAAGAGCCACCCTCGCTCTTGTTTTCGATTGCGGAAAGCTTTGCCTTCATCTTGCTGATATCAATAGCCATTTGTTTTGTTCCTTTATTTATGGTTAGTTGTGGGACTTGCCCTATAGTCAATAAGGAGATTTATCCTTACCGCTGCTCTTGTACGAATGAAGTATGTTCTATAACATACGCTAAATCTCTATCAAACTTTGTGGAATAGATAGAGAAAGAAACGGACTTTGTTTCCGTTGCTTTAGACTTTACTTCGTCTTTTATGCGCTTCAACGAGTCATTCGATTTTTTCAATCGCTCTTCGTTGATGACATAAATATAATTCACTTCGCGAGTGTCGTCAAGTGGATAGAATAACTTTTCTTCGCCTGACCCAATATCTTTTAGACCTATGGTAGAAATTCGGTTTGTAATACCAGGCTCTTCAATATTCCCCATAACGGGGCTATTATGCTGATAAACATTCAGCATGTGGATAGTGTTGGAAATGAAATTGTTTATTTGTTCCCAATAACCTATTACTGGAAGGTCGCCAGCGATTTGTTCGATTTTCTGGTTATCCACAAGATAAATTCTTTCAAACTTTCCTGACCTTGTTAGGTGTTGTAGGACGTTGCGAACTATCTTTTCATTCAGCATTTTCTTATGGTTTAGCAAAGAAACGTCAGGAATAACATAAACAATTCTTATTTGTCTTTCTTTTATGCTTTCTAAAATCCGAAGTGAAAGTGCGGACACAAGAGAACCGCCACACACGATCATTATAACCTCGTCGCTTGTGAGGCAACCAGCCAACATTGTCAAATCGATGTTAGTTGCTTCATAGGCTTCGGGATCGTTATGTTTCTTTACAAGAATGGTTCTCTCAACTTGTGGTTCGTGATCGACGCAAACAACGTTATATTGAGGGAAACTCTCAAACTGTTTTGCGATTCTTGAACCAACACCACCAACGCCAATAATATTCATAGGTCAATCACTTTTAGATTTTCAAAATCTTTTCCTGCCTTCATAGTAGCAACAAAGCCTTCCTTGCGGATTTCTTGAAGGATAGGAAAAATAAGGTTTCTTTCGGACCAGTCAAAGTCAATCACAATAGAATCGTGGATAGAGAAAGCAACATAGGACTTTTTACCTTTCAGCAAAGAGAAAAGAGCAATAAGTTTTCTACCAACGTAATCTGCGGTTGTACTTTGAATAAGATATGAAATAGCGTGTTCTTCATCACACTTGATTTTACGACCAAACGGGTTCTCAACTTCTTCACCATTCCAAAATCTCCTTATTAAATAATCACGACCATAAACTTTTTCAAGCCTATCGTCTCTTTTATTTAGGTCATAAAGCCAACCAAACATCATTTTCTTTGCTGTTTCTCGGTCTGTTGAAGAACCAAAAATGTTCTGGATGTTCCAGTCGTGAATATCGATGCTTGGTTGTTCCTTACCGCGAATTAAAAACAATGAACGCAGATCGGCAGCATTGTAATCAATTTCCAAAAACATGTCGTTATTTGGCTTGATGAACCTACGAAGGTCTTTATCAAAGCGAAGAATAGGAAAAGAATCTTTCTCTGTTGAAAGCCTGCCCGTCTTTGTTGAAAAAAGATCATAAACTATCTTGCGAGGATAAGTCCGAAGCTTTTCCTCAAACTCACGAACCTTCTTCTTTGTTCTTTCTTTTCTAATAGCTTCATCATCGATGTTCAACTTGCGCGTTGAAATGTCGTGAAGAACAGAATAAAGTTGAACGAGATAATCGTGGTTTGCTGGACGCTCAACGTTGTTGAACACCCATTCACAAATTTTGTTCTTGACCCTCGCATAGTCAGCCAAGAAACCTTTATTTACAATGTCATAAAAACAAACATCATTCAAGTTTATCTTCGCCAAGATAAATGAACGATAGAAAGCTTTGAGTTTATTTTCAGCACGTTCCAGTTCTTCTTTATAAGCGTCTGGACAAACTTGCGATAGTTCCCTGCCACCAACATAGACCTTCGCATAGTCAATTCCAGAGGGCAGATAAGAAGCCCAGGACCAGGTTTTATTAGCATTTGCGAAGTCCAAAGAATCAACGCCGACAAGTTTATCGTCGTGGAAAACAGCAGCACATTCGCCTTTTGAATCAAAAGTCTGAAAAAGCACAAAACCCTCACACCACAAGAATAGCTCATCACCTTTTGGGAGTCAAGAACGTTTGGAAAAGAAAATTATTTTATCAGTAATCGTAGCGGGAAAGCCTGATAAGACCGAGTGCTTCATCAAGAGAGAAATTTTCTGTGTTGACAAAGTTTTTCTTATCTGGCATAAATGGTTCAAGGGCAAGACGAAGTTTCTCGTTGATGTACTTTAACGAATCGTTCAAACCGTATCTATCATATATTATCTTGGAAGTTCTATCAAAACTTTCAAGTGAAGCATTACTATATTTGATTCTTGTCTCAGAATTCTTTAGTCTTATGTACAATGATAGCAAGAAAGAATCTGTTAGACCTAGATAAACTAATTCTGATTGATCCGAAAATCTTGTGATACGCTTAATATGCATTGTATTATTATAGAAATTATTTACTCTTTCAGTCTTGAAATTATCTAAAAAAGAAGAGTAGGCAATAACATATAAGCTTTTGAGATAATCAAGATCAGCTAAGTAAGCAGGTTCAAAATAATAATTCACTATATCCTCAGAAGAAGATAGATAAGGGTTGATACCATTTAAATAATTTCTGTTACATGAACACATTGAATCTTTCATCTTTGCAGAGTTCAAGTTCGCTATTATTTTTGATGGATATTCTTTGCTGATGACAAACCCAAATTCCTTCGCAGAGTTAATGTAATAAGTGAAATTTGAATCCATAATGACGTTTCTAACTTTATCAGAATCAAATTCATAACTAATGTTTGCTATATCAAGACATAAACCATTGAAATTAATATCGACTTTATCGGTCAGCAAAAAGGATGAATAAGTTGTGAATAAATTTTTAGAATTTGACAATAAGAAATTGGTAAAGTAATTTATAAAGTTCTGTGGAGTTATTACCTTTTTACGATTTTCATTATCGCTTTTTGCGAAAGAAACAAACTTCTTGATGATGGTATCAAAGTTTTCTTGTAATGCTTTTTGACCGTCATCTCTCGCTTTCACAAGTTCAAGCTGTGCCAGGTTTGAACCACCAGTCATTCCTCTGCCTTCTGACAAACCTTGTGTATAAGCGTTTCTCATATTGATGTAAGCATTTATAACAAATTCAAGAGCAGCAAAACCGCCATTATTACCACCATAATAAGAAAGGTATTGCTTCTTTGGTTGTAGTGGGATAACATTCTTATCAACCGTGCCGAACAAAGGAAGATGTGTATCATTGAATATCTTATACACTTGTTCTAGCTCAATCCAGTCTTCCTGGTTATTTAGATCGGAATAGTCGCTGATACCTTGATAAAAATAAGCTTCTGTATCGTATAAGTTTTTGGCTTCAAATATCTTACGCGCACTTAGGTTATTATTGCCAGTAAACTTATTAGATATTTCATCTGCTTCAAGTCTATCGACTCTATCGCCTTTTAGTAAGTTGTATCTCATTTTACACTCCTTACCTTACTGGATAGCCTTATCTGTTATACCAATAGGATTATTATAAACATAAAGTTCTTTGTTTGAGACAGCCGAAGGATCACCAGTAGCCTGATGTCTACCAGATATATTGTTTGTAAACCTACCCGAAGCAACACTCCAAGTAATTTTATTTATAAAGTAATATCCTCCAAGACCCATTAGGTTAGCTAAAGAACCTGCTTTATTTGGAAGTCCAAGACCTCCACCCATACCTGTTGGAAGCAAGAAGAAATATGTTCCCAAAAGAAATAAACTATTTCCATAGGTTTCCATATCTACGTCATATAATGAAGCAAGCGCAACAACCGGATCGAAAGACTTACCTTCTTCGGCAATTCTTCTTTCTCGGTCATAAGGAATAGGATTTTTTCTAAAAGTAACCTTTTTTACAATACCTCTATCTCTACCCATAAATACATGTGGAATGCCTCTTTTTCTATCTTCTTCGTATTCCCCTCTAAAATTAATAGGGTCATAAACATCTTGATATATCATTAGGTAGTAATAGTAATTCTCAGGATTTCTTTCTATTGTTGAAGACCGTAAAAACTTATCAGCGTTTACACTTTCAACGGGTACCAAGTCGCCAATTAACTGCTCAACAAGTGGAGCTTTCGGATAAAGAGGGTCAATACCCTTTTCTTTAGAAAAAACTCCAAGGTTTATATAGTTTAGTTTTATTTGCTGCTTTAGCTTCCTACCAGCAATATAAGAACGGTCAAGGAAGATATCTTTCACTAGATCATTCAACATATCTCTGATAAAATCATCAACTGTATAGTTCAAGTTTCTTGCGCTTATAATTTTATTATAGAAGAATACTGTGAACTTTTTCATAGAAATAGGTATGTGAGCCAAGTTTACTCTTATTCTTTCACCATTACAGTAGTCCGTAAGTTGAACATCACTAAGAATAAGTTTTACTCTCTTAGAAAAGTCCTTTCCGAATCTTCTAACTAAACCTTCGGTATCAGATACTTGTGTATCAAAAGCTCTTCTCATAAGAATTTCCATCAAGTCGCCTAGATAGAACCAGCTTAGAGTTAGATACTCTTGTCCATCTTCGTCAACAATGATGGGATCCTTCATGAATTCATAAAGTGATACTTTTTCAAACGGTTCAACTTGAATTGGCTTGAAAACAGTATAGCTAATACCATTATCTATTTTTTCTTGTGGTAGCCATTCAAGATTGCAAAAGTCTACGGTCGCAGTAGTTTTTGTGCGGCTAACTTTTTTTGTTTCGTAATCTTCACCTGAGTATCCAGCTCGATCCCGTGCGGAAGCGGGTTTCTGACCAGCCTTTACCGTTACAGTCTCTGTTTGGGTTATTGTTATTGGAGGCGCTTGTTCACCAATAGCGAAAGCAGCGAAATGTGATGCGGCTTTTCGGGACATACAAGTTTGATATACTTTACTATATGTTGTTCCACTACCAACGGTTGTTCCAGAATTACCTTCAAGCAATTCTCTTACTATTGATTCAAAAGCTTCTTTGCTAATAGTCGTCTGCCTACTGACTAATTGCTGTCTAACAAATTCAATTTGTTCTTTATCATTCGTCTTTGTTGCTTCTTGTATTAGCTGGCTTAGATCGTCTAGTTCTTTTTTCAAAGCATTTGTGAGAATAATTCCTGCTCTAACGTCTCTTTGAGCAAAATCAAAAGCACCAACATAATTTAGTGATAAAGTTAGAGTACCATTTTCGTTGATATTTATTTCGTGCGTTGGTGTGTATAACAAGAAAGAAAGTCTTGAATTTCTCAAAGCCTTTGCGATGTTCTGCCTTTCTTTCTCAGAAAAGGCCGAGTTTGGACCCATGCCAGAAACAGACCATCCAATATCTGCTCTTATTATGAATGCATGTGGATCCGAAAATACATCTCTATGCTTCTTGGGAACAGCAGGTTCAGCATCACTAACTTTGGGAGGCTCGGGGTTTTCGGCTGGTGGCTGTACTATTAGGTCCAAGAATGTATATGTTTTATTATCTCTATTTGTTCTTTTGGCTGTAAGCTGGTCAAACGACTGGAAGAAAAGTTCTAACTTTGCTGTGAATTGCTTATCTGCTGTATAGAATGTTGTGCCCTGCGTTTCAATATCAAATGACTGTATACCATAAGAAGAGCGTCCGATATCTTTTAGAACATCTCCAGCATTTCCAACAGCACCAATGTAAGCTGGGAATTCAAACTCAACTTCTTCCTTGAAGTCTTGATTCGGGGTGTAATATTGTTTGTACAAACGGATATGAGGAACCAACTCAGAAATTTGTGCTGGTGTGAGGTTTAGCAAAGCTTCCTTCTTGAAGAAGTCAGCATTCAATAACCTATTAAGCAAAGCTGTATTTTGACCTTTCAATAGGTCTATCTTTTCGTAGGTTCCATGAACGAAAGAGTGCGTATTATTGTGAAGAGGAGCCAACTTTCTTAGGTTGAACATCAAGAAAGCTTGTTCATCAAAGTTATGGATATTTATAGTTTTCTTTCTATCTTGTTCCAGTTTCTTTTGTTCAGCTTCTAAACGAGCTTTTTCTTTTCGTTCTTCATCAGATTTTGCTTTTGCCTTTTGTGCTTCAGCTTGTTCCGCATATCTATCGTAGGCCCCAGGCTCGACATATTCCTCTCCAGCCATTAGTTACTGCCTCCGTACAAGGCCAATGCTCTCTCAAACGGAGTTGGAATAATAACAATATCTCCAATGGCAAAATGACTTTCTGTTGGTTTTTGGTTGTACCACGCGATAAGCCACCAATAAGTTGGGTCATCATAATATTGACTAGATAATTTCCATAAGCGGTCGCCAGCCTTCCAAACGTGTTGGATTCTGGTCAAACTCAAACTGCCCTCAACTTCTACGCTTGCAATGGTAGGAGTTAGATATTGGTCAATATGCTTCAACTCTTTGTCATTCAAGAGATCAGCATAAGCTTCCTCACTATTTCTTGCGATAGTTCTTCCTTCGTAACGTCCCATATTGTCACCTTATAGTATTTAGTTTACTTCTTAGGTTTACCAGAAGTATTTCCCAACATGCTTGCTGAATCAAGTATTCTTTGGAAAGTAGATGAGTCGTTTAGCTGTTCAGTAGAGCTTCCAAGTATATCTTTGGCTTTCTGAAGTCCGTCTATTGGTTGCTTTGGAATTTCTTGTTCGTCTTGTTTGGAGCCTTTACTTTTTGGTTTAGTCGGGGTTTCCTTTTCCAGAGCTGAAGCAGGAAGTGTTCTTGGACTTTCTTCGTGCATTACATCCATAGAAATACTCAAAGTCAAAAGTTTTGGAAACAATGACTTACCAACATCATAAAAACCATTTTCAACAGCGGGAGATACTGCAACACTTGTTATTCTTCCGAGTAACGCGCCGTCTTCTCTGCTAAACCCTCTACCAATAAAATTAGAAAACCTAACGCGAAATAATGGTGGCTTATCAATAATATTAGCAATACCGTTCACCAGTTTATATGTTGGATACAGATATGTAGCAAGGTTCTTCACCTTCAGGAAGTTTTGTTCGCCCTCTTCCGAACTAGCACTTGGAATATCTATGGAAAAACTAATTGACCTTGTTGTTTGTCCAAAAGAATATATTGGCTCATGCCGACCATAAATGTTATCAGCAGTCCAGTTTGACTTGTAACTATCCGAGAAGTCCTTCAAAAAAGCATGGAATCTTATTGTATCTCCCTTACCATAGACACGCTCAAAGGAAATGTTATATCCTTTTAGTTCAGAATAAGTTATAATAGCTGCATCTGTATACATTGTTTATCCTTTTGCTACTTGGGCTGCCCAACTAGTAAAAACTTTTAGTACTTGGGCTTCTGAAGCTTTCGCATCTGCCTGAGAACTATTGGTAGCTGGCCCATCAGTATCTTGTTTAATATTTGGCTGGTTCTTTGTTGTAGTCTGTACTTCAGGCTCTCCTGTACCCGCTGGAACATCAGCAGGGTTGCCTGGATAACTTTCGTGGATAACATCAAAAGGTACTTGTAACTTATATACTTTAGCATATAACTTTGTGTCTGGGTCAAAGAAACCTGGTTCAACCTCTGGGACTATGGAAATGTCTTTTACAACTCCAAGTAAACCTCTCCTATCATCTCCATTGACAGTTCGACTAATAAAGTTAGCAAACTTAATTCTTATTAGAGGAGCTTTCTTCATGGTGGTTGCGTTTCTATCGTTCTCGTAAGTTGGGTACAAGAACCTGCTTAATTTTCTAAGGTCTTTAAGAACTTTAGCTGATTCTTTTTCATCTGCACAAGGAATGTCTATGGAAAAGTTGATTGACCTCGTTGTTTGTTTGAAAGTAAAAATTTCATCCATCCTGCCGAATACCGATGTTGAGTCCCAGTTTGATGTGTAAGTATCTGTGAAAGAAGTAAGAAATGCTGGGAAAGAAACTATTCCCCCGGTTGGAATATGGGTGAAATGAATTACATAGTCTCTTTTCTTTACATAATTATCAATAATGCTTGTATCATAATGAGAAGCCATTTGTCACCTTTACTTTAGCGGGTTGAGGTTTTCAACAATAACATTCTTGACAAATGCGCGAAGCTCTCTGCCTTCAAGCATTACTGTAAGGTTTATGTTTGGAGTTCCACCGAAACCTCCACCACCTACTTGTTTGACAGCTTTAGCAAGTGGATCAACCAAATAGTCTTTGCCGTCTTCAAGAGGAATAACAGCTTCTCTGCCTCTTTCACCTATTGTAACGTTATTGACTTCTCTGGTTACGATACCACCAACAGCCATTTCTGTTTCTTCTTCCTGCGCTTCCTTTGACTTCACACCTGTATACCCAGCATAATCGGAAGCCATTAAACTAGCATCAATACCCAACGATACTGCGGTACCCCAGCCTGGTATCATGGCCGCAAGTCCAGAACCAAATTCAAGTGCTGCTCCAGCATAATCACCTTCCATCCATCTACTAATAGCCATCATTCCGCCAATCAAAATGGAAAGACCGGGTATTTTTTTAAGGAATTCCATACCAAAAACTTTACCAAACATGCCACCTATACTTTTTATTTCTTTTAAAGCTGTGAAAAAACTCTTTGTAACAGTAGTAATTTCTCCAAACAGCTTAAAAAGGGTGCTTACTTTATTAATCATTTTAGCAACGCCCATTGCGGCAAAACCAACGTTGTCTCCGAAGCTAGCAAAAAATTGCATTACTGACATCATAGGTCTTAGGATTGCTGTTAATGCCTCGCCGCTCAAAGCCATTTGCTTCTGAATTGCTTCAAGCGATTCAGCTATAGTTAAAGTAGCTTCTGCTTGTTTTTTCATAGTGTCTGACGAATCATCAGAACCTTCGATAAAGCTATTGATAGATTCGGCAGAGTCCAATACTCCTTCGTCAAGCTGACCGAATAACTTTTTCATCTTATCGATGTCACCGTTAATACCCGGAATGCTACCCGCAAAAGCTTGAAGTTCTCTTCTATGCATGGAGTTAACCGACTTCCCAGCAGCGTCGAATGCTTGCTTCATCTTCATTATTTGTTCGGCAGGGTCTTCTGTGTTTAGCATATCAATTGTGTTTAAGAACGGGCCTCCCAACAATGCATTAAACTTACCAACTGATTCAGAAGCACCATCGAATTGATCAAAACCCTGTGCAATAGATTGAAGGTCTTCAATAGCAACACCAGTCTTTCTTGTTATGACTTCCATTTTACGGAATATATTTTCATAATTTGAACCAAATTGCGCCAAGAAACCTTTTACTTTACCGAAATCCGCCATGACTTCTTTGGTAGACTTTCCGATAGCGTTAGAGAAAGTTCTCATTTCACGCATATTTTCTTGGGCTGCTTCTATAGAATCTCCAAACCCTTTGGTCATATCTTGAATAGTAGAGGCATAGTCCTCATTAGAAACACCAAACTTTGTCATCAATGCCGAATCAGTTGCCAGAGTTTCTATTTGATCATCTGTTAACTCGGTAAAGTCGGACATGTTGACGTTTAATGATTCAACAGCCTGGGATGATTCTTCATACCCTATATTTAATTTTCTTAGATTTCTTTCAATTGAGTTTGTAGAATTGACTAATTTATCCCCGTATTCTGGACCGTAAGATTTTCTAAGTTCTGAAGTGACTTTCTGAAGTGAACTGAAAAGCTCTAAGTTTGCGTCAATAAATGTGTTTACTATAGAAGTAGCAATTTTGGTAGCAGTAAAAGAAGACTTTATACCTTCAATATAACCGCCAATGGAGAAATTACCTTCTTCAATATTTTCAAACAAATTAGATAAAGCACTATCAGTAATACCAATTGACTGTGCGAATTGGTTACCGGCTGATGCGCCCATCGTCATGGACGAATTAAATATACCTAATGTTTCTGTAGATTTATCTAGGTTTTTGTTGAGTTCTTCTAGCTTTTTATCATACTCTGCGAGAAATTTTAGCTGTTCCTCGTTCGCCTTGTCCTGTTCTTGGAGTAAGTCAAAATATCTTTGGGTTGCTTCTGCTTTTTTTATCTCGGCATCAGCAATTGACTTTTCGATTTCTAAACGTTGCTTTTGTGTTAACGCTAGAGATTTAAGTTTTTCATTCAAAGCCACAACAGCAGCTTCTTGACTCTCAAGTGATTTTTTTGCTTGATCGGCTTGTTTTTGTAGTCTTCTTGCTTCAACTTCCGTCATACCAGGAGGCGAACTTCCACCTCCTGTACCACCACCTCCAGTTCCTCCTCCTTCAGCCCCCATAATATTACTCCCTTATTATATAAAACAAATCAGTTCTTGAAAGGCCAAGGAATACCAGTCTTGCCTTCAAAATCACGAATAGCTTTCTCTAATACATTTTTAGTTCTATACGTTACTGGGTTATCAAGACCATAACGTTGAGCATCAGCCATATAACGACGCTCCAAACCCATAGCGGAAATAAGAGCAGCTAATTCGTTTCTGGAACCAACCAGACGGAAAGGAAGTTCAATTCCTTTGGAACCATACGTTGCTTTTAGGAGAGTGCTTGTCCACCAACTCATAGCGTCAGCTAACGCTTCGTTCAGTTGGTTGTTGAACATTTTCTTGACTTCATTTAAATCAATTACATTATCGTCTTTTGGCATGGTTACACCTCATTATAAATAGTTGATAAATAAAAAGACCGCCTTTACGGCGGTCAGGGTTATTTCGATTTGCTTCTAGCTTTCTTTATTTGTTCTGCTTCTTTCTTGAACTGTTCGCCCAAGCGATTCAGAAACCAACGACGAATATTGATAGGGAGGTTATAAGATTCAAAAATGGAAAACCCACCGTGATACTTCAATTGAAATATCTCTTCATAAACTCCCTGGATATACTTATGCGTCAGGCCAAAAAAACTTGATGCCAATCGGTACCTCCACGACCGATTGAGTATTACACTTATTACAAGACAAGCTATATTTCAAGTCAACGTTTGGAGTACTGGACTTAATAGCCTTTCGCAAGTATCGTGAATCAAATGCGGACATACCTGTAACATATGCGTTGATGAAGGCTATATCTTCATTACCATTTATGGTAAGAATCAAACTTTTTAACTGGTCTGTGACCAACGTACTAGCAACGGATGTCTTGTCAACATTGAGAACTTCTTTTTCGTCGTAACCGGTAAGAAGTCTAAACTCAATCGTATCACCGCTCTTTGGAAGCTTTACAATGCAAGAGCCACGATCTGAGAAATGTACATCTTCTGGTTTAACATACTCAATATTTTCTGCTTGTTCAAGGTCATAGTTGATATCATGCTTTTGTCCACAAGCAGGACAAGTAGCTGTTGCCTCATACTCTGGACCATAGCCAGTAATGCGAATAGCTATTAGAATAGCATTTCTATCACATACCAATAGGCTTGAAGGATCTATATTCTTATCAAGAATAACACTTTGAATTAAACGGTCCAATACAAGACCTTTCTTGATCAAAGCTTCTGACGTAAGGATATCTTCTTCCTTAGCTGTCATATGCTTTATCTCAATAGAAGGTTTGCGATGAAGCGGGTGGCTTGGTGGATAAAACATTCCACGGGATGGTAGCTCAACAAACTCACTTGGAACTGAAATACTAATGTGCGTTTGTGGCATTGCGCTCACAGGATCAACGGAAAAAGCAGGCTGTGGAGCTTGCAGCCTGCTCTGGTTATTTCTAGACAATTTTACCTCTCAAATATAAATTATCTTCTATTGCTCAAATCAAAGAAAGTGTTTCTAACTGACTGGAATGGCTCGGCCACGTTTGTTGGTTGACCAGAAATATCGACCGAAGAACCAGCACCAGGGACAAAGCAAGTAGCCCAATCGTATTTTAGGGTAAGAGAAATTTCTGATAAGTCTTCAGTACCATAAGATAGGTCGCCCAAGTCAATACCGGCGATAAAGGCATTTCTTAGGGTCCATTCTTCAAGGACATCAAGATCACCTTCGGAACCAATCTGCTTGATGATGACACCCTTTAGGGCACCAACAGCACGGGACTTGGACATTGTGGATAAGTCTTGAACGTCCATTGGAGGATGATAGCCTGCATTCTGGATAATAGCCATTGTGTTTGCAACAGCGTCTGGTTCAACTGGATCGACCAGAGTAACTGATACATCCTGCCATTCGACCTTACCTGGGTAATTGAAGGTATGGTTTAAGAAAGTATGTTGAGCAGAACCAATATTAAATTTTGGCTTAGTAACTGTTTTAGCATACCAAGTAGCAGCACCTGGATATGCTAGAAGTTGTACTGTGAACCGAAACTTTCTTTTTGGATCTCTAAGTGTTGCGTCTGTCCAGAAAGCATTTGCCATTATTTGTTTCTCCTATTCTATAGTAAGTAGTGTGAACTTATTTTTCAGTCTTCGAAAGAAGCACCGGTTCTGGAGATAACGAAGTCAACTGCGATGAATTCGATAGCTCTTGCTGGTTTCAAGTAGATCTTGGCGTATAGAATGTTACGATCTATCAAGTCTGGAGTTGTTGTAGTTTCATCAAGGATAAGTCTGTATTCGGTCAAACCCAGTCTGGCTTGGACTGAACCCAAGAATGGTTCAACAGCAGCCTTGAAACGATTCCAAGTTACGGTGACGTTTGGATCGAAAAGAACGTTAGCAGCAAATCTAGAAATCTGCTTCTTGACGTAGATCATTAGTCTACGAACATTGATACGGTCAAGAGCAGAAGGAGTGACTTGAAGCGTCTTTTGACCAAAGACCACAATGCCCTCAGATGGGAAAGAAGCAATTGGGTTGATGTTTGCGGCGTAAAGGTCATCACGTTGCTTAGAGGTTAGCTTCTCAACAACGTTGACGACAGGCAAACCAGCAGCACCTGTGCTTAGACCACCACGGTTGAAACCAGCAGGAGCAAACCAAACTTCGCTAACTCTTTCAGAGGAAGCCATAGTTCCGAGTGCGACAACTGAAGGTGGAACCCAAACCAATTGACCATTGATTGAATCGCGAATTTGTACCCAAGGGTAGTAAGTACAAGCATACGAGGAATTGATTCTACGGGCGCGGAGGTTGGTTACTGCGTTGTTAACAGAACCAAGTCTTGACTTGAATGTTCTTGTAGTAGCGTTTGCTTCGGTAGAAGCTTTGTAACCATCATCAATATCAATGACAGCAAGAGCGTCAGCACGGGATTCGCAAGCAGTAATAACCTTATCTGTGATTGCACTATTACGAATGCCTGGGACAACGATCATGTTTGTTTCAAGCATATTTGGATCAGAAGCCAAGTCAATAGCTACTTCAACCGAGTTGTATTCTGCGCTAGCCTTGTTGTTGGTACCAGACAATCTTCTGTATTGGAAAGGTTCGGCTTCTTGAATGTTTAGACCATCAGAGCCGCCTTGGAATAGTGCTGTGAAGCGTGCGAAGCCAGCATTGATGACTGACTTGTAGCCAGAGTCACTACCGGTTGCAGAGGCATTTAGAGCGGTCTTGGAGGTACCAGCAGCGCGAGAACCGCTTAGGTAATAAGCTTGGTTATTATTGCTGCCACCGACGATAAGATCATCAAGCGAGAATACCCATTGATGTTCAAATACAGAGCTAGCGGAAAGACCACCAATACCAATGTTTTGGCTCTCATCAATACCGTATAGTCTTAGGCAATCTGGAACGCTAGCATCGTAGCGGCTAGAGTCAGCACTAATGGTTGTACGAGCGCCAAAGTAAGCTTTGGTTGGATCTGTGATAGAACCATCAGAAGCAGAAAGTCTTTGTGAAGTACCTGGGAATACAACCGAAGAAGTAAAGGTACTAGCACCACTAATGTAAGAATCAGTTCTACTGGCAGGCCAGAAGCTACCGTGTCCAATCATACTAACAAGTGTACCAGCGGTTGTGCCGGTTCTTAGTTGAGAAACAGTCTTTGGACGAATTGGACCATAGACACCAAACGGTAATAGTTCTGCTCCAAATAGACCTTCTTCCAAAGAAGGATTAACTTCAACGCGGATATAACGTGATTGGTTATCATATTGACCATATTCTTTATTGATACGAAGTGTGTAATCAAACTTTCTTGTCTTATCACCAATACGCACACCGATATAATCGGTTGAGTTTGGATTTAGATTTACGTTATCGAATCTTTCAAGAACAGTTGGCGAAGCATCTGTATCGCGAATTGAGCGAATAACAACGCTGAACTTTCCGTAAGGTTCGACATCGGCATTTGGAGATACTTGTAGATTCTCAATAGAAACTTTGATATTCTTTTGTGTCCATTCACCGGCATCTAAGCCGTGGAAACGGAATAGCTTAGTCATCGTATCGTAAGAATAAGAGCCTGTATCTGTGTTTAGATCTTGCGAGAAAAACCAACCAGTTCTTGCATCAATGATGTTGGAATCTGTACGCATTGAGAAGTTTGGACCAAATCTCATTCCGTTGTAGGCATATCCATCGGATAAAACTGAACCGGTTGTCTTAGCAACTGGTGAAAGCCAAGCGAATACTTCGCTGAATGTACCAGTTAGAATTTGCTGAACTTGTGTTTCGTAAGTCTCTCCAAGCCAGTAAACTCCTTCATTCTTGGTTAGAGATGTGGAATCAACAAGAATGGTGTTGGTCAACACAGGGTTGGTATTGAACACATTTCTTGCAAATTGTGAACTGTCTCTATCAAGATTGAACTTGAACTTGATTGGAGTTCCATAAGCATTAGTGGAGAAAACTTGTGCGGTAAGTTCAACAGCAGCGTTAGAACCACTAAAGCGAATAACTTCATTAGAACCAGTACCTGCCGCACCAGTTCTATCAAGTGTACCAGAAAGTACGATACCGCCCTTGGTAACGTAGAATACAGCAGCCAAAGTGGCTGTATGTTGACCATTGCTAGCAGATGGAGCAACGAATAGACCATAAGCTCCACCACCAGTAGCGGTGCCATAAGAAACTGAGCTAGGTGATGAGCCGCCTGAATAATCATAGGTTGTCCAGCCTGCTTCTCCATTAGCGTCGGTTGTTTCAGCGTGTGGAGTTCCAAGCAAACGAATGAAGTTAACTGGTCCAACACCAGCAGCGAGATAAGCTTGTGCGCCATAAACACCGTAGGTGGGACCAGCAAAAGTGGAAGCTCTGTAATCAGAGTCAATACCACCAGCTACAGGAGGACCGAATTGATCAACGAAATCGGAAAACGAGTCAACCTTGATTGGGTGCATAGCGCGACCCTTTGTAGCGCGACCAATGATGGTTGGTCCAATAGCACCTGGAGGTTGAGGAATTTGGGAGTTATCAATCTCGTTGAGAAAGATACCTGGTGAAACAAACTTAAAACTATTAGCTGGCATAGAATTCTCCTCTATAGAAACTTCATAAATAAATAGTTATTATTGCTCCCAAACGTCTTTTCTCTTAGCGTTTGTAAAAAGAACGTGGGGTATAAATTGGTTCTTCTCCAAGAATTACTTGTTCTCTTCCAATTTTGAATTCAACTGCATTCTCTCTAATGGCTATCTTTGGTCTATCAGAGTTAGAAGCTTCACCGAGCAAATAACCAAGAACTTTAATTTCAATATCGGTTTTGTATATTCTTTCTTCGTCTTGAAATGACTTTACGTTATAGTTCTGTCCAAAACTACCTTGAATAAACGCTTCGTATTTGTGGCCTTCGTTTCTAATAGATATCGCAGTTATCTGCCCTGTTCTGGTCAAGAACGGAGTTATCAAATCGTTTATCTGTTGTTGATATTCGGCTCTTATCGAAATGCTATATTTTACTTCAATGTAGGTTGGAATAGGCATTGATAAGGTTTCATATACAACTTTAGAACTTGAACCTGGATAGTTATCTTGTCCTGGGCCTCTACCAGTAGTAAGCGTAGGAACTGTGCGACGTTTATCAGCATTTATAAAGTTTGCTGTTTTATCTTGTCTGATACGACGAGCAACTTCAATTGCCCCTCCTTTCTCATCAGCAATGTTTCCAAGATGTGCCGAAGCAACTCCCTTAAAGTTCGGATCCTTTGAAATACTAGTTCTTTCCAAAGTCATCATTGGAAAAATCAAAAAACCGTTTTCATCTCTAAGTTCTTTCTTATTCTTTATTTGGTTGGATCTTTCTGATGCAACCCAAACAACAGGAACCTTTTTGAAACCTTTGTTTGTTTGAGTGTGGAGGTTCAAAGTTTCGTTAAGATAATTGTACATTGCCACATCAATCGTTTCAATTGTAGAAGGCATCATAGTAATTTCACGAATAATCCTATCTGCATCCTTTATACCAGTATGAGAATACAACTCTTCTGGTGGTTTATCCGGTGGTGTTTTAGGTGGCATCGAAAAGTCCTTGTCTTGAAATTCCACATGTAGCCTTCACTTCAAGTGAATTGCCAATTTGACCGAACAACTGCTTTGGCTCTTCAAGAGTAAAGATTTCATAATAAAGACCATCATACCTCAAAAAATCACCTTCACGAACAAAAAGGTCTTGATCTTCTTTTAATCTTCTACGATGGAAGTGAACGATAATTTCTGATTTTTTATCCATACCGAAACCTTCGGTCATAGCTGAACCATAAGAAGACCACTCAACCAAAGCGTAAATTCTTATTGGAGGTAGAAA